>QFCS01005122.1_pt1 | contig 140484 bp, 129 predicted proteins | sample 3576561 | NCBI WGS metagenome assembly QFCS01 | reverse complement strand
TTGGCCCGGACGGTGACCCCGCAGACGAGCCTGAAGCTCGTCACGCCTCCCGGGCGCAACGGGTGCGAACCGTGCGCGCAGGCGCCGCATCCTGCTCCGCTTCAAAAGCGCCCTCGAGAAGCGCCCCTCGTGAACAGGATGCGATGGAATATATTCCTAGATCAGAAAATGTCAAGACGCGTCATCATCCTGAGGTGCGAGCCGCGTTTGCGGCGAGCCTCGAAGGATGCCTAGTAGAGGATGCGAACCTCGCCGTCGTCCTTCGAGGCTCGTAAATGCTCGCACCTCAGGATGACGGCGATCCGATCTTCGCGCTGTTCCAATCTCTCTCCCGGTCGTCCCGGCTCCGGCCGGGACCCATACTCCCTGAGTTGTCGATTTAAGGGAGATGTTGGCGCGATCTACTCGCCATCCCCACCACGTTCAGTGGTTATGGGTCCCGGCTTTCGCCGGGACGACATCGGAAGTATTGCATGATCACGCCAAGAAACACCGACCGCAATCAATACTTCGCAACGCCCGCCGCCGATCCGAATTTGTAGGAGAGCCGCGCCAGAACGGAGCTGAACGTGACATCGCTTTCGTACTGGATGGTGGCGCCAAAGCCGGGGTTCGTATAGGTGCCACCGTTTCGCTGCGTTCCCAGATCGTAATAATTGTATTCGACGCCCGCGATCCAGTTTGCTGTCAGCGCGTATTCCACACCGGCGCCGACGGTCCAGCCGACATGACTATTGCGCTCCCGGTACGGGATGTTGATGGGATCGCTGTTGCTCGTATACGTGTTCTCGATACGCGCAGCAGCCAAACCGCCCTTGGCGTAAAGCAGCCAGTTTTGCGACGCGAAGCCGATCCGCGGCGTCACACTGGCAAGCCATTCAAGTTTGGTATCGTACCTGTCGGTGAAGCCCGGAAACGGAAAGCCATCCGCCGCGAAGGGATTGACGGTAGACTGCTGAAGGCCGGTCCACGCAAAGGAGCCTTCAAGTCCGATCACCCAGTTGCCGTATTGCTGGTTGTAACCGAGATGGCCGCCCAGCACGCCGCCATCCGGCGACTGCGTAAAGCGTCCATTGTCCGGCGCGGGATTGCCGCTGCTGGCTGTGAAGACATGTTCCGCATCGCCCCAGCCATAGCCGCCATGAGCGCCGATGTAGAAACCGGACCATGGCGACATCGCCACCGGCGCCTTTGTCACGAGTCCAGCGGCCGAGCCCGACTCGTTGAGCTTGTAGGACAGTCTTGCGAGCACCGTGCTGTAAGTGAGATCGACATCGTAAGCACCGCGCTGGCCGAACAGGCCGGGTGCGCTTCGCACGCCATAATGCTGGCTGCCGAGATCGTAGTAATTGTATTCGAGGCCGACAATCCAGTTCGGCGTGAGCGCATATTCAACGCCCGCGCCCGCGGTCCATCCGATATGGACCTCTCGTTCCTGATAACGTGTCGGCGCATTGGTATTGTAAAGATCGCTGTTGACCTGCCCCGCCGCCAAACCGCCCTTCACATAGAACAGCCAGTTCTGCGACGAAAAGCCGAGGCGCGGCGTGATGCTCGCCGCCCATTCGAGATCGGTTCTGTAGGTCGCGGTCATCGGCACGATCAAAGGCGTGAACGGCTGGGTGACAAGACTGTTCAGCCCGGTCCAGTCGAAAGCGCCCTCAAGGCCGACAACAAGATTGCCGTATTGCTGATTGAATCCGAGATGGCCGCCGAATATGCCGCCGCTCATGCCGGAACTGAACGACCCGCCGCCGATCGTGGGGGCGAATGTATTCACGAACCCGGCGCCGGGCGCGAAACTGTAGCTGTTATCGCCCCAGCCATAGCCGCCATGGATACCGCCATAGAGCCCGTTCCAGCTCCATAGCGCGGGGGCCGCCCCGCGCGGCGCCTTGTACGGCAGGTCGGCAGCCAAGGCCTGACCGCCCGCCGCCGACAAGATCAGCAAGGCGCCGGCACGCGCCGCCAGACATGAAAGAGAACGCATCTCCACCCCCAAATCAAGATTGCGCCGCCAGCCATGCGGGGTTTTGGGCAATCTGTCTTGTCGCAGGCCGCAGCGCTCTTGACCTGCGCTGCACATCCAACGGTTTTAAGCAGGTGTTGCGGAACCGACACGATTTCAGCCTGACGGATTGACTAACAGCGCACCGGAAAGCGCCTATGCCGCACCCGCCGAATCCGCGAGGATTGGCAGAACGAGCGGCAGATAAGCTAGCATCCGCTCGTTTCCATTCGCGCGATGGCCCATGGACAAGATCGAATTCTCGACCAGCCAACTCGGGGACGACCTCGACGACCGCAAGCGATTCAAGCTGTGGCACGAGATTTACAGCTCCACGTTCGTCGAACTCGATGTCGGCCGCTTGCCGGATCAGCCGTTCGAGGCGCACCTGCGCTTCACGCAATATGGTGCCGTCAACTATTCACGGTTCGAGGGCGGCGTAACCCGCCTGTTGCGGACGCCCACCAATATCGCCACCGATCCCCGGCAGGACTTCTGCTTCGTGCTGATGCGCAATGCGCCGCTGGCGCTCGATCATTGCGGCAAAGAGCACCTTCATGGCGCCGGGACCATGACGATGACCTATCAGACCGAATGCATGACGGCCGAACTGCCGGAGGGCAGCAGCTTCGACATGCTGCATGTTCCACGCGAACTGCTGCTGTCGCGCGTCGGCAACGCAGAGGACCTCGCCGGCACCGTGATCCGCGACACGTCCGCATCGCGGCTGCTGAAACGCTATGCCGGACTTCTGTTCGACAGCGACGTGGACAATGACGCGGTGCTGCGAGAACGGATCGGCGCTCACCTGCTGGATCTCGTGGTCCTGACGCTCGGCGCCAACGGAGAAACCGCGGACATCGCGCGGGCGCGCGGGGTTCGTGCGGCGCGCCTGCACGAAATCGTCACGGATATCAGCCGACATTTTTCCGATCCGGCGATTTCCCCCGATGCGGTGGCGCGGCGGCTGGGAATTTCGGCCCGCTACATTCACGATCTTCTGCACGAAACGGGGATCACCTTGTCCGAGCGCGTGCTGGAACTGCGCCTGCAGAAGGCCCGCGCGCTGCTGTCCGACGCGCGCAACGACCGCCTCAAGGTCAGCGACATCGCGCTGGCCTGCGGCTTCAACGAGGTCTCCTACTTCAACCGCCGTTTCCGTGCGCGTTTCGGCGCATCGCCGACGCAATATCGCGGCCGGGCCTGAGAATGCAGCGGGTTGTCTTCTCGTCGGACGAACTTCCCGAACACCTCGACAACCAGGCACGCCTGGAACTCTGGCGCGACCTCTACGGCGACCAGTTCGGCGCAGTCGACATGGCCTACAAGACCGAAACGCCGTTTTCAGCGCGTTGCGAAATCGCGCAGTTCGGCAGTCTCGGCTTCATGCGCTTCGAGGGCACATTGCAGCGTGTCTTGCGAACGCCGCGCGACGTCGCGGCCGATCCGCGCGGCGATTTTTTGCTGGGACTTCCGCGCGGCGGCCCACTGTCGGCCGTCACGCAACGCGGGCGGGAAATTCCGCTGACCTCCGGAAAGCTGATCCTGACCACCAATGCCGAGCCGATGGAAACGCGCGTCGGTGAAGGCCATTCCCTGACCTGGCTGGGTGTCAGCGTGCCGCGCGAACGATTGCTGGAGGTGATCGGCGGCGTCGAAGATATTGTCAGCCGTCCGATCGACGAAAGCAGGCCAGCGATACGTTACCTCGGGCGCCATCTCGACATGTTGAGCGGCGCAGACTGGATCGCATCCGACCCGCAGTTGCTGGCGCATGTGGAGACCACGCTGTTCGACCTCGTCACCCTGGCGCTGGGCGCGGGCCGCGATGCGATGCATGTCGCACAGATGCGCGGCCTGCGCGCCGCACGGTTGCATGACATCCTGACCGATCTTGGCCGCAACTTCTCCGATCCTGCGATTTCCCCTGATGCGGTGGCGCGGCGGCTGGGAATTTCGGCCCGCTACATTCACGATCTGCACGAAACAGGGATCACCTTGTCCGAGCGCGTGCTGGAATTGCGGCTGCAGAAAGCCCGCGCGATGCTGTCGGATGCGCGCAACGACCGCCTCAAAGTCAGCGACGTCGCGTTCGCCTGCGGCTTCAACGAGGTCTCCTACTTCAACCGCCGCTTCCGCGCCCGGTTCGGCTGCTCGCCGACGCAGGTTCGCGGTGGCACCGATCCGGCCTGATGTCCACCGAATGGATTTGGAAACACTCCTCATCGACGGGACGAAATAAATGGGAACATAGTCCCAGATATGTCAACCTCCTATCGAAATGGAACTTGAGGAACTCACGCATGAAGGAGAATTCCGACGACTTCCGTCAGGCGCGTCGGGATCAGCCGGCAACAAACCGATAGCTATCCACGCCGGAAAGGCGCACAGTCTGACCATGCCACATCGCAAGGCGGGCCTGGAGCGCATCTCATGGTCATGAGAACGCGACGGGAGACGGTCATCTTCAAGCATCCGGCGCGGATCAACGGGATCGAACGCGTACTTCCGGCTGGCGCCTATGAAGTGGTGACCGACGAGGAAATGATCGAAGGTCTTTCTTTTCCGAGTTTCCGGCGCATCGCCACCATGATCATGGTGCCGGGTGCACCGCCCCATCACCATTCGGTGGAGATGATCGCCATCGGTTCGATCGATCTGGCGGACGCGCAGCATCGCGACGCGGTGGCATCGGATGTCTGACGATCCGGTCGAACTCGATTCCCGCCGCGGAATGGCGGCTCAGAAAGCAACCGACCTGCGGCGGATACTGGCCGAAGCCGAGAGCCATGCAGCGGTGCTGCGCGACCGACAGCTTCAGATCGAGGCCGAACTTATCGACGCGCCAGTAACTTCCTGGCCTGAAGCAGCCGCGAAAGCGCGCTATGTGCTGAATCTCTATTACGCAACGCTCGGGGCACATGACACGCGCCACCGCGATCTCGTTGCGTCGGTCCTCAGGGACTTCGCAAGGCTCGACAGCGAAAGCTGACTACGTTTTCCGCCTCGATTGTTTTCCGCGAACGATTGATCCTGAAACCTCATCACGGCGTTCGGCGGGAGCGGGAGAACTGTACATGCGCGACATCACAACCAAAGAACTGTCGTCACGGCATGTCAAGCTGGAGGAAGCGCTCCGGCTCGGCGTCGTGACGGGATGGTACACGACCAAAATGAGCGGAACGTTCGTGACCGGCCCGCACGCCACCCACGAAGAGGCGTTGCTCAAAATCGCGGAACTTAATCCGCCAGCCCGACTTGTCGCAAAGCGAAAATCGTGAAGAACGGCCGTAATCCAGGGATAGTGTATGCGTACTGCGCGATATCTCGCGATGTTACGTGACATCGAGAGCGAAAACGACCAGCTTCGGCAGCTGCTCATCCAGGCAGGTGTCGAAGCTCACGCTCACGCTGCGGCGGCCAAACTTCAAACCGTTCTGATTGGCGAACTTCATCACCGCGTGAAGAACATGCTGGCGATTGCTTCGGCGATCGCCTCGCAAAGCCTGCGCAGCGCAACCAGCATCGACGCTGCAGAGAAAACAATTGCCAACCGCCTGAGCGCGCTCGGCATGGCACACGATCTTCTGATCCGCGAGAGCTGGACCGGCGCGGGCTGCCGCACGCTGATCGAAAACGCAATCCTGGCATTCCAGACCGAGGGGCTGGCGCAGTTCACGATCACCGGCGAGAACATCGCCGTGTCGTCGGGACCAGCCGTCGGATTGTCGATGGTCATCCATGAGCTTTGTACCAATGCGCTGAAATACGGCGCTCTGTCTGTCCCCGACGGCCGTATCTCGATCTCATGGTCGGTCGATGAGAAAGCGGAACGCTTCAATCTCGAATGGAGAGAAAGCGGCGGCCCTCCCGTGACCGGACCGAAAGAAAGAAGTTTCGGCAGCCGATTCATCGAACAGGCGTTGCCCGGCCAGCTTCAAGGCGAGGCGAGGCTGCTCTTCGAGCCCTCCGGCCTGATCTGCCATGTCAACATCCCGATCAATTCACTGCAGGAGCCGGTGATCGCGCTGAACGAGCCGCGCCGCGAGGGCATCGGCGCCGGACAACATCCTCCCACATGATTGGAAACACGTGACCGGACTCACTCTTCGTGTCGGCTATGAGATGATCTACGACTTTCCGCAGGCCACCCCCATGATCATGGTGCTGGGCACGCATTTCACTCGCGCGTCCGATATCATCACGCCCGATTTCCTCACCACAACCCCACCGGTGCCGATCACGCCTTATCGCGACATGTTCGGAAACTGGTGCAGCCGGGTCGTTGCGCCGCCGGGCCGGATGCGGCTTTACGCCGACGGCATGGTACGCGACAGCGGGCTGCCGGACGTTGCGATGCCGTCTGCCATCCAGCATGCGGTGGAGGATCTGCCGCCGGATACGCTGGTCTATCTCCTGGGCAGCCGCTACTGCGAGACCGACCGGCTATCGGACATCGCGTGGAAACTCTTTGAAAACACCCCGCCAGGCTGGGCGCGCGTTCAAGCGATCTGCGATGTCGTTCACAACCATATCAAGTTCGGTTACGAGCACGCGCGCGCCACCATGACGGCGTTCGAGGTTTACAACGAAGGCAAGGGCGTGTGCCGCGACTATGCGCATCTCGCCGTTGCGTTCTGCCGCTGCATGAACATTCCGGCGCGCTATTGCACCGGCTATCTCAGCGACATCGGCACGCCAAAACCGTGGGTGGGAGATTTCGCCGGTTGGTTCGAGGCCTATCTCGGCGGTCGCTGGCACATGTTCGATCCGCGCAACAATGTGCCACGGATCGGCCGCGTGCTGATCGCACAGGGCCGCGACGCATCCGATGTTCCGATCACGCAGACATTCGGGCCGAATGAACTGATCAGCTTCAAGGTCTGGACCGACGAGGTCGCGTGACCCGATCAACGATCCGGCTTCTTGAAAGCAAACACCCGCCATCGCTGCTGGGGTGTTTCAAATAGCTCTTGAATCAGGCCTTCAGCGTCTCCAGAAACCGCACCGGCTCACCGGTGGATGGCGTCATCACCTCGCCCTGCCACATCACGCGCCTGCCGCGCACAATGGTGCCGACCGGCCAGCCTTTCACCTTCACGCCGTCATACGGCGTCCAGCCCGCGCGCGAGGCCACCCACTTGTTGGTGATGGTCTCCTCGCGCTTCATGTCCACGATGGTGAAGTCGGCGTCGTAGCCAGCGGCGATGCGGCCCTTGCAGGCGATGTTGAACAGCCGCGCGGGGCCCGCGCTGGTGAGATCGACAAAGCGCAGCAGCGACAGCCGCCCGGCGTTGACGTGATCGAGCATGATCGGCACCAGCGTCTGCACGCCGGTCATGCCCGACGGCGAGGCCGGATAGACCTTGTCCTTTTCCTCCAGCGTATGCGGCGCGTGGTCGGAGCCGAGCACGTCCACAATGCCCTGCTCGATGCCGCGCCAGATGCCGTCGCGATGAGAGGCATCGCGCACCGGCGGATTCATCTGCGCGCGGGTGCCGAGCCGCTCATAGGCTTCGGGACCTGCCAGCGTCAGATGATGCGGCGTCGCCTCGCAGGAGGCGACGTCCTTGTGGTCACGGAGATATTCGATTTCCTGCTTGGTCGAGATGTGCAGCACGTGGATGCGCTTGCCGGTTTCGCGCGCAAGATTGACGAGGCGCTGGGTTGCGATCAGGGCTGCGTCCTCGTCGCGCCAGACCGGATGCGAGCGCGGATCGCCCTCGATGCGCAGATGTTTGCGGTCGTTGAGGCGGTATTCGTCCTCGGCGTGAAACGCGGCGCGGCGGCGGATCACCTTGAAAATGCGCCGCAGGCTGTCGTCGTCCTCCACCAGCAGCGAGCCGGTGGATGAGCCGATAAAGACCTTGACGCCCGCGCAACCCGGCGCGCGTTCCAGATCCGGCAGGTGATTGACGTTGTCGCGGGTGCCGCCGATGAAGAAGGCGAAGTCGCAATGCATCCGGTGATGGCCTGCTTTCACCTTCGCGGTAAAGGCGTCCTCGGTGACGGTCAGCGGATTGGTGTTCGGCATTTCGAACACGGCGGTAACGCCGCCCAGCACCGCGCTGCGCGAGCCGGTTTCCAGGTCTTCCTTGTGGGTCAGGCCCGGTTCGCGGAAATGCACCTGCGTGTCCATCACGCCGGGCAGGATGTGCAGGCCCTTGCAGTCGATCACCTCGCCCGCGCTGGCGCCGCCCAGCGACCCGATTTCCGCGATCCGGCCGCCGATGACGCCGATGTCCCGGACGCCCTCGCCGTCCTGGTTGACCACGGTGCCGGATTTCAGAATCACATCAAATGTCTGGGCCAAGGTGCGAAACTCGTCTTATGGGAAAGCCCTGTTGAGGGGCGGTTTTTACGGGCTGTGCAGCCCTTGTTGACTCTACTTTAGCGCCTTACGTTGCCATGTTGTACCGAGCAAGATTCTTTTTCCCGTCATGGCCGGGCTTGTCCCGGCCATCCACGTCTTTTGCTGACGGAAACGCTGCAAAGACGTGGATGCCCGGCATAAAGCCGGGCATGACGGCTGAAAACGGCGGCTTAATCCGCCTTCAGGGAAGTAGCTATGAAAGCAGCGTTTCTGCCCGATCGCGGCGTGGTCAAGGTCAGCGGCGAAGATGCGAGGGCCTTCCTCGACGGCCTCCTCACCACCAATGTGGAACTGGTGACGCCGGGCACCGGCCGGTTCGGCGCGCTGCTGACGCCGCAGGGCAAGATCATCGTGGATTTCATCGTCACCGAGGCGCCGGAGGCGCATGGCGGCGGGTTCGTGTTCGACGTGCCCTTGGCGCTCGCGCAGGCCTTCGCTACCAAGCTCGGCTTCTACAAGCTGCGGAAAAAGGTCACGGTCGACAACCTGTCGTCGCAACTCGGCGTGATGGCGGCATGGGACGGCACACCGGCAACGACGCCCGATCTCGCCTTCGAGGACCCGCGCGATCCGCAGCTCGGCTGGCGCATGTTCGTGCCCGACGATCTCGTGGACCAGACCGCCGCCGCGCTCGGCGCGGAGGTGACGGACAGCAACGCCTACGAGGCGCATCGCATCGTGTGCGGCGCCCCCCGGGGCGGCACCGATTTCATCTATGGCGATGCCTTCCCGCATGAGACGAACATGGACCGCCTGCACGGCGTCGATTTCGACAAGGGCTGCTATGTCGGACAGGAGGTCGTCTCCCGGATGCAGCATCGCGGCACCGCGCGCACGCGCGCCGTGCGCGTGCGGCTTGACGGCTCGGTGCCGGAAATCGGATTGCCGGTGACGGCAGGCGGCAAGCCGGTCGGCACCATGGGTTCATCGTCAAACGGCGTCGGCCTCGCGCTGCTGCGGACCGACCGCGTGTCCGACGCGCTCGACGCCGGACTGCCGCTGACCGCCGGCGGCCTGCCCATCAGCATTGTGTCCGTTGACGACGTGGCTGCACCGAAGAAAGCCTCTGCATGACCAGGAAAGCCTCGGCATGAAAAGCGCGCGCCTGCATGACGACGGTCTGCATCGCTGTCCCTGGCCGGGTGAAGACCCGCTTTACATCGCCTATCACGACACCGAATGGGGCGTGCCGGAATACGACGACCGCGCGCTGTTCGAGAAGCTGATCCTCGACGGCTTTCAGGCCGGCCTGTCGTGGATCACCATCCTGCGCAAGCGCGACAACTTCCGCAAAGCCTTCGACGATTTCGAGCCGTCCAAGATCGTGCGCTACAGCGACAAGAAGATCGCCGCGCTGATGAACGATGCCGGGATCGTGCGCAACCGCGCCAAGATCGAAGGCACCGTCAACAGCGCCAAGGCCTATCTGAAGATCATGGAGGAAGGTCCCGGTTTCTCTGCTTTCCTCTGGGACTTCATGGACGGCAAGCCGAAGATCAACAATTTCAAGACCACCGCGTCCGTGCCCGCATCCACGCCCGTTTCCATCAAGATGTCGAAAGAGCTGGTCGGACGCGGCTTCAAGTTCGTCGGCCCGACCATCGTCTACGCCTTCATGCAGGCCACCGGCATGGTCAACGACCATCTCGTGACCTGCCACTGCCATGAAACGTGCAGCAAGCTGAAGAAGCCGGTGCGCGTCAAATCGAAATGACCGCGAAGAAACCATCGCCGGCAAAAACGGCATCGCGCGCGTGGCAGCGCATGCTGTCGGGCCGCCGTCTCGATCTGCTCGATCCCTCGCCTCTGGACATCGAGATCGAGGACATCGCGCACGGCCTCGCCCGTGTCGCGCGCTGGAACGGGCAGACCCATGGCACGCACATTTTTTCGGTCGCGCAGCACACGCTGCTGGTCGAGGCCGTGCTGCGCCAGCAGACACCGCGCGTCGATCACCGCATCCGCCTCGCGGCGATGCTGCATGACGCGCCGGAATACGTCATCGGTGACATGATCTCGCCGTTCAAGGCGGTGATCGGCGGATCGTATAAAGTGGTCGAGAAGCGGCTGCTCTCGGCGATCCACATCCGCTTCGGCCTGCCCGCCGTGCTGCCTGCCGAGATCGAGGCGCAGATCAAGGCCGCCGACATGGGCGCGGCGTATCTGGAGGCGACGCATCTGGCGGGCTTCGCGCAGGCCGAAGCCAGACGCCTGTTCGGCCGCGATCCGAAGCTGCCGGCGGCGATGGAAAAGGATTATGTGACGCCGTGGTCAGCGGGCCGCGCCGAAAAGCAGTTTCTGGCGCGATTGAAGGCATTGTCGGGATAAAAACCAAAGCGCCGTGTTTGCCCTGCAGCATGACGGGCGGGAAGCGCAGGCCTATACTTTGGCGGAAAACAAGGACCGCCATGATTCACGTCTGTTCGCTTGCCGCCCTGTCCGCCACTGTGGAGGCCACCGGCGCGCAACACATTCTCACCGTGATGGCCAATGTCGGCCAGGTGAAGCGGCCGGCCTCCGTGCTCGAAGCCAATCACCTGCGCATCCAGATGGACGACATCAACGAACCTGCGATGGGCTTTACCGCGCCATCCTATGACCATGTCGAACAGGCGCTGGCCTTCATCCGCAAATGGGACCGCACCGCGCCGATGGTGATCCACTGCTATGCCGGGATCAGCCGCTCCACCGCGAGCGCCTTCATGGCGGCCTGCGCGCTCAATCCGCATCGCGACGAAACCTCCATCGCCCGGCAAATGCGCTCCGCGTCGCCGAGCGCCTATCCGAACCGGCTGATCGTCACGCTGGCCGACCGGTTGCTCGGCCGGAACGGACGCATGGTCCGCGCGCTCGATGCCATGGGGCCGAGCAACATGAGCATCGAGGGCAAGCCCTTCCGCGTCGAGCTGGAGTGACGCCCCAATTTCCATGAAAGACGTGGATGGCGGGAACAAGCCCGGCCATGGCGGACCGAATGTCTGCTATCTAGTCCCCTGCCATGACCGATAAAGTCCTCACACCCATCGAAATCGGGCTGACGGCCGCGATCGTCTCGGTCGAGGGCAACGAGCCGTCGATTCTGACCGCTTCCGGCGGCGGCGATCTTGACGGATTGCCCTTCGGGCCGTTCGACGCGCTCGCCCATCGCACGCTGGAAATCGGCCTGCGCTCATGGGTGGAGGAGCAGACCGGCCTGCGGCTCGGCTATGTCGAACAGCTGTATACATTCGGCGACCGCGGCCGCCATGCCCAGCGCGGCGACACCGATGTGCATGTCGCCTCCATCGGCTATCTGGCGCTGACACGCGCCGCCGGCAACGCCGCGAAGCCGCAGGTCGCGGGTGCGACCTTCAGACCGTGGTACCGCTATTTCCCCTGGGAAGACTGGCGCGATACGCCGCCGCCGATGATCGAAAAGGAGATCCTTCCAGCGCTGGAAGCCTGGGCGGCGCAATCCGAAAAGCCCGACACCGCGCGCGCATTTTCGCGCGGTGACCGTGTGCGGCTTTATTTCGGCACGCACGGCGCTCCATGGGATGAAGAGCGCGTGCTCGACCGCTACGAACTGCTCTATGAAGCCGGCCTGATCGAGGAAGCGAGGCGCGACGGACGGCCCGCCGCGCTGGCGCGCAAGACCTTGCCCGCACTCGGCGCACCGATGCGCTTCGATCACCGCCGGATTCTCGCCACCGCCATCGCGCGGCTGCGCGCCAAGCTGAAATATCGTCCCGTGGTGTTTGAACTTCTGCCGCCCGAGTTCACACTAACCGAATTGCAGCGGACCGTTGAGGCGATCTCGGGGCGTCATTTGCACAAGCAGAATTTTCGCCGGCTGGTGGAGGCCGGTGCGCTGGTCGAGCCGACCGGCGAAATGTCCACCCGGACCGGCGGACGGCCGGCGGCGCTTTTTCGCTTCCGCCGGGAAGTGTTGCAGGAGCGCCCTGCGCCTGGATTGCGCGTGCGCGGACGGCGTTAGATTTCGGGCCTCGCATGCGGGGCCGCTTTGAATTGTCGCGCGACCCGAAGCCTGTTGATGCAGGCGGATCGCGCAGGGAGGAACGATGGAATTTATCGCGCTTGTCATTGCCATCATCGCGGCCTTTATCGCCCGCAAGGCGACCATGCGGACGGAAGAACTCAATGCGCGGCTGACGCAGCTCGAAGCCTCCCTTGCAGGCGGCATCCGCACGGCGATACCAACGGCGAGCGAGCCCGCCGCGCCGCCCATCGCGCCCGAAACAACTACGTCCGACACGGATGTGGCTGACCGCGCGCCCGCGACGCCACCTCCGTTGCCAACCGCGCGCGCGCCGTATACCGGGCCGCTTGAAGAAGCGCTCGCGGAGACACCCGCGGCGCCTGTTGCAGCCAAGCCCGGCTTTGAGGAGCGCATCGGCACCCGCTGGGTGGTGTGGGTCGGTGGCCTGACCCTCGCCCTCGGCGGCATATTCCTGGTCAAGTATTCGATCGAGGCCGGCCTGCTCGGCCCGACGACGCGCGTGCTGCTCGGCGGCCTGTTCGCGCTGGCGCTGCTCGCGGTCGGCGAAGTCGCGCGCCGCAAGGAGAGCCTGTCCTCCATCGCGCCGCTGCCGATTGCGAACATTCCCGCGATCCTGACCGCCGCCGGAACGGCGGTGGCGTTCGCGACCGTTTATGCGGCCTACGCGCTGTACGGCTTCCTCGCGCCGCCCGTTGCGTTCGTTCTGCTCGGCGCGGTCGCGCTCGGCACGCTCGCCGCCGCCTTGCTGCACGGCCCGGCCCTCGCAGGTCTTGGCGTGGTCGGCGCGTTCGTCACGCCGGTGCTGGTCGCGTCGGACAAACCCGATTACTGGGCGCTCTACATCTATATCGCCATCGTCACCGCGGCGGCCTTCGCCCTGGCGCGTATCCGGCTGTGGCGCTGGCTCGCCGTCACCACCATCGTGTTCGGCGCGGCGTGGATGCTGCTCGACATCGCCAAGCCCGAGACGCTCGGCCCGCACGCCTTCGACATTATTGTCAGCTTTGCGCTTGCAGCGGTGATGGTCGTCGCCGGATTCATGTTCGGTCCCTCGGCGGAACAGGGCCGTGTCGAACCTGTCTCGTCATTTTCGCTGGCCGTGTTTCTTGCAGGCGCGGGACTTCTCGTTTTGCACAACAACCATGCCGACCCGGCGATGATCGTGTTCGCATTGCTGGTGGCGGCGACCTTCGCCATCGCATGGCGCGCGGACAGCGCCATCGGCGCCATCGGCGCATCCGCGCTGTTCGTCTTCGTGGTGTTCGCCGAATGGGCGATCCGCGCCAATCCCGAACTCACCGTGATGCCCGGCGGAGCAATGCCCGGCATCGGCACCCGCGCCGATGAAGGCTCGATCAGCATGCATCTCATCGCGGCGGCCGGCTTCGGTGTTGCCTTCGGCGCGGCGGGCTTCCTTGCGCAGGGCCGCTCGGTCAGCGCGATCATTCCGGTGATCTGGGCGGCCGCCGGCGTGTTCACACCGCTGGCGCTGCTGGTGGCGCTCTATGCGCGCATTGCGCATCTGGATCGCTCGATCCCGTTCGCGATCATCGCCATCGCGGTTGCCGGCGCTTTCGCCGCGGCCACCGAACTTTTGACCAAACGCGACGCACGTCCGGGCCAGATGATCGCCACCGCGCTGTATGCCACCGGCACGCTCGCCGCGCTGGCGCTGGCCTTCACCTTCGCGCTTGAAAAAGGCTGGCTTACCATCGCGCTGGCGCTGATGTCGCTCGGCACCGCATGGATCTCCATGAAGCGTCCGATTCCGTTCCTGCGCGCGCTTTCCGCCATTCTCGCCGGCATCGTGGTGCTGCGGATTGGTCACGAGCCGCGCATCGTCGGCAGCGATCTCGGCACCACGCCGATCTTCAACTGGCTGCTGCTCGGCTACGGCATTCCGGCAGCGTCGTTCTGGCTCGGTTCGCACTTCCTGCGCAAGCGCGGCGACGACGGCCCGCTGCGCAGCCTCGAAGCCGCTGCGATCCTGTTCACGGTGCTGCTCGCCTTCACCGAGATCCGTCATTACATCAACAATGGCAACATCTACAGCCGGTCGTCCGACCTGATCGAGATCGGTCTGCAGGTCTGTGTCGCGCTGGCCATGGCCATCGGACTTGAGCGCCTGCGCATCCGCACGCGCAGCGTCATCCATAATCTCGGCGCGCTGCTGCTGACATGGTTCGCAGGCCTCGCAATCCTGTTCGGCCTGTTCTTCATCGCCAATCCGGCGATCTGGAGGATCGAGATCGCCGGGGCGATCTTCAATCCGCTGATCCTGGGCTACGCGATGCCCGCGATCCTCGCGTTGCTGCTGTCCTATGCGGTGGCCGGGCGCCGCGCCGCGGCCTATGCCAACACCATCGCCGCCGGCGCGTTGGTGCTGGCGCTGGCCTGGATCACGCTGGAGATCAGGCGCCTTTATCACGGGCCTTATCTCAACAGCAGCACGACCTTCGACGTCGAACAGTACACCTATTCGGTGGCGTGGCTGGTATTCGGCGTGGTGCTGCTCGGCATCGGCCTGCTGCTGCCCTCGCAGCGCGCACGTCTTGCCTCGGCGGTGATCATCGCGCTCACCGTCCTCAAGGTGTTCCTGATCGACATGTCGAACCTGACCGGCGCCTACCGGGCGTTCTCGTTCATCGGCCTCGGCCTCGTGCTGGTCGCGATCGGATGGCTGTATCAGCGCATCCTGTTCCGGCAGACGAAAACGCCGCCGGAGCAACTGAATGATCCCGCGTGAAGCACCCGGTTCGATACCGGCACAATCCGCTCCCTCTCCCCGATGGGGAGAGGGTTGGGGTGAGGGGATCTCATCTATCGAGAGATTCTACGCCCTCACCCGACTTCGCTAATGCGAAGTCGACCTCTCCCCACGGGAGAGGTGACGCGAAACATCTGCACTTGTTATGGACGCGAAAGATTATTCGCTGGCGGAACGGCGCAGCTCCAGCGCCGGTTCGCTCCGCACGGCGGCGGCGCGCGGCGTGGCATCCGCCGACTGGGTCACGCCCGGCGCGCGCAGCGAGCGCGGACGCGAAATCGAACGGGCGAGATGGACACGCGCGTTTCCGTGCTTGTGGAAGTCGCAATAGGCGAAACCCATGCCCGACACCGCGCCGCGGAAGCTGACATTGCTGGTCTTGTCGAGATTGAAGCACGGCTCGAACGGAATGCCCTTGATGGATGCGCAAATCTGCTGGCCGCGCACCTGAAGCGTATTGCTCGGCAGCCGCATATGACGGCTTTCTCCGGCGCCGCCGAACTGCACCGCGCCGGCGGCGGCGCCATCATAGGTGATCTTGCCGATCCCCTTGGTGCCGTCGAAACAGGTGAACGCGAACATCTTGTTCGCGACGAACCGGCGCGCTTCGTCCGCATTCATGTTTTCTGCAAGGACGGGAGCTGCGAAGGATCCGGCGAGCACGGCTCCAAGAACGACGCGGGCGAGCATGCGGCTACTCCAACTGACTGCGGGTTCAAACAACCGGCCGGGCGAGATCGCCCGGCGGTTTACGCCTTAACCCGGTGATTACCATACCAACCATGGCAACATTGGCGCATCATGGTTGGTAAAGTCTGAACGTCCTCAGGAAATTCTCACCACCGTGCGGCCGCGAAGCTGGCCGGCGAGAACTTTCGACGCCGCGTCGAAAACCTCGTCGAGGCCAATTTCCGTAGTCATTTCAGCCAGTTTTCCGTGGTCCAGATCCTTCGCCAGGCGCGCCCAAGCGGCCTTGCGCGGCTCGATCGAGCACATCACGGAGTCGATGCCCAAAAGGCACACTCCGCGCAAAATGAACGGCGCAACCGACGACGGCAGATCCATACCGCCCGCCAGACCGCAGGCCGTGATGGCTCCGCCGTATTGTGTCATCGACAACAGGTTCGCCAGCGTGGTGGAGCCGACGCTGTCGACGCCGCCCGCCCAGCGTTCCTTGCCGAGCATCTTGGCCGGGCTGGAGAGTTCGTTGCGGTCGATCACCTCCGCAGCACCAAGACCGCGCAGATAATCCGTCTCCGCCGCGCGCCCGGTCGAAGCGATGACATGGAAACCGAGCTTGGCGAGAATCGTGATCGCCACCGAACCGACGCCGCCCGCCGCGCCGGTCACAACCACCGGACCGCTCTTCGGTGTGAGGCCATGCTTCTCCAGTGCCATCACCGACAGCATCGCGGTGAAACCGGCTGTGCCGATCGCCATGGCCTGACGCGCGGTCATGCCGTCCGGAAGACGCACCAGCCAGTCGCCTTTCACGCGCGCTTTCTCCGCATACGCGCCGAGATGCGTTTCGCCAAGACCCCAACCGGTGGAGACAACCTTGTCACCCTTCTTCCACGCAGAATGCGACGACTCCAGAACCGTGCCCGCGAAATCAATACCTGCGATCATCGGAAAACGGCGCACCACCGGCGACTTGCCCGTGATGGCGAGGCCGTCCTTGTAGTTCACTGTCGACCACTCGACCGCGACGGTGACATCGCCGTCCATCAGTTCAGCTTCGTCGAACTGCGCCAGCGCCGCCGTGGTGCCTTTCTCGGCCTTCTCGATCCTGACTGCCTTGAAGGTTGCCAAACCCGCTCTCCCTTTATCTTCTGCGTTGAAAATCCAGCCCCCTGATTGGCCGCTCCGATGCGCTTTGCCAAGCCCTCTCCCGGCTCTCGCTGGCTCCAGCGAGCGCATTTCCGCCATGCGGAAATTTTCCAAAACGGCTCTGGCGAGGCGCGAGGTGACCTGCTATATTTGTTTTGCTCTATTTGAGTATAATGGTGATACTCTAACGAGCAGAAGACATCCGAGTTTGGAACGCCGGCCCAAAAGCCGGATTTCTCAAAATCTATATATGCTCATATTGAGTATATATAGCGATTTCAGGAGGCATTTATGCCGATCACCGGAATTTACGGTCCCGACGATCTGGGGACGACCGCTCACCGCGCGGCCGCCTTTGCCCGCGCGCCCCTCGTCGGCGCGGAGCGTACGCGCGCATTGCCGATGCCCTCGCTGGAATGGACGCCCGAGGTCGAACGCGCCACCGCGCATCTGTATGCGAAGGTCAGGAACGTCATTCCGGAGATCGAATGGCCGTTCATGGCGCCCTATGTGAAGGCGATCAACGACCTCAAGCAGGAACGCGACGCCGTCATCCTCGCGCACAACTACCAGACGCCGGAGATTTTCCATTGCGTCGCAGATATCGGCGGCGACTCGCTGCAGCTCGCGCGCGAGGCGACGAAGGTGAAGCAGAAGGTCATCGTCCAGTGCGGCGTGCACTTCATGGCCGAGACCTCGAAGATCCTGAACCCCGACAAGACCGTGCTGATCCCGGATTCGCGCGCCGGCTGTTCGCTGGCCTCTGCCATCACCGGTGCGGATGTGCGCCTGCTGCGCGAGAAATTCCCTGGCGTGCCGGTGGTCGCCTATGTCAACACCTCCGCCGACGTGAAGGCGGAGGTGGACATCTGCTGCACCTCGTCCAACGCCGTGCAGGTGGTGGAGAGTCTGGGCGCCGACACGGTCATCATGTTGCCGGACCAGTATCTGGCGAAGTATGTCGCCTCGAAAACCAGCGTGAAGATCATTGCCTGGAAGGGCGCATGCGAGGTACATGAGCGCTTCACCGGCGACGAGCTGCGCACATATCGTGAAGCCGATCCATCGGTGCAGATCATCGCGCATCCCGAATGCCCGCCGGATGTGATCGCGGAGGCCGACTTCACCGGCTCCACCGCGCACATGATCGACTGGGTGCGCAAGCATCAGCCCAAACGCGTTGTCATGGTCACCGAATGCTCGATGGCGGACAACGTACAGGCCGAACTGCCGCACGTCGAGTTCGTCAAGCCGTGCAACCTCTGCCCGCATATGAAGCGCATCACGCTGCCGAAGATTCTCGACAGCCTGATCCATATGCGTGAGGAGGTCACGGTCGATCCGGCGATCATCGGCAACGCGCGGCGTTCGGTGGAGCGGATGATCAATCTGAAGAATTGACCGGGCGCCGCGCTTCTTTCACCTCTCCCCTCGGGGGAGAGGTCGGCACGCGCAGCGTGACGGGTGAGGGGGTTCGGTGCTCGCGCAATTATCGAGCCCCCTCACCCCACCCCTCTCCCCGCCGGGGAGAGGGAGCCCATCGTGCACGGAGATAAGCAAGCATGATGACCACCTACCGCTTCAATGATCTTGCCAGCACTCTCTCCGACATCCTCATCGTCGGCGGCGGACTCGCGGGCCTGTTCTGCGCGCTGAAACTCAGCCCCCGCCCTGTCACTGTAATTTCCGCCGCCCCGCTCGGCGAAGGCGCCTCGAGCGCATGGGCGCAGGGCGGCATCGCCGCTGCCGTGGGCGAAGGCGACACGCCCGAAGCGCATGCAGCCGATACCGTCGCGGTCGGCGGCGGGATCGTCGATCAAGACGTCGCGCTCGGTCTTGCGCGTGAAGCTGGCGCGCGCATCCACGATCTCCTGCACTATGGCGTGCCGTTCGACCGCGACCTCGAAGGCAAGCTCGCGGTCGGCCGCGAGGCCGCGCATTCCGCGCGGCGCATCGTCCATGTGCAGGGCGACATGGCGGGCAAAGCCATCATCGCTGCGCTGACCGCAGCGGTGCGCAACACACCCTCGATCCGCGTGATCGAAGGCTATGCCGCCGAAGCGCTGGTGACCGAAGGCGACGCCGTCGCCGGGTTACAACTGCGCAAGGCCGATGATCCGACAGCCGCGCCGGTCATTATTCCCTCGCGCGCCATTGTTCTCGCCACCGGCGGCATCGGGCATCTCTATGCGGTGACGACCAATCCGGCGGAGGCCAGCGGCATCGGCCTTGCCATCGCGGCGCGAGCGGGCGCGCTCATCGCCGATCCCGAATTCGTGCAGTTTCATCCCACCGCGCTCAATGTCGGACGCAATCCCGCGCCGCTGGCCACCGAAGCCTTGCGCGGCGAAGGCGCGATCCTGATCAACAGCAGGGGCGAGCGCTTCATGCTGGCGCACGATCCGCTCGCGGAACTGGCCCCGCGCGACATCGTGGCGCGGGGCGTATTCGCCGAAGTCGCGTCCGGGCGCGGCGCATTTCTCGATGCGACCAAAGCGCTCGGCGCGACCTTCGCGATAAAATTCCCGACGGTGCATGCAAGCTGCATCGCGGCAGGCATTGATCCTGCCACACAGCCGATCCCGGTTGCGCCCGCCGCGCATTATCACATGGGCGGCATCGCCGTGGATCGCCACGGCCGCACATCGCTGAAAGGCCTGTGGGCCGGCGGCGAAGTCTCATCCACCGGCGCGCACGGCGCCAATCGCCTCGCCTCCAATTCGCTGCTGGAGGCCGTGGTCTACGCGGCACGGATTGCCGAGGACATCAACGGACAGGACCTCGCCCCCGCACCGTTTGTCCCGTCACCGCAGGTACGTCCCAACGCCGCAATGCCGCCGCTGCGGGAGGCCAATCTGCGCGCGATGATGAGTTCGCATGTCGGCGTGATCCGCGATGGAGAAGACCTTGCGGAGGCCATCCGGACCTTCGCGGTCATCGAGCGGACCACCGGCAACATCGCCCTGCGCAACTTGGCGACCACGGCGCTGATTGTCGCCGCATCGGCATGGGCGCGGCAGGAAAGCCGCGGCGCCCATTTCCGCTCGGATTGTCCGGCGGAAGACATCGCGCAGCGGCGCCGCACCATGACCACCCTCGATGACGTGCGCAATATCGCCGCATCGCTGGTGGAAACTCCATCTCTCAAGCGCAGTTCGGCAGGAGCCTGACCATGAGCATCAGCGATGTTCTCAACCCCGCGACCCTCATGCATCCGGATGCCTTTCTCTCGCCGCTGGCTATCGACGAGGCGGTGACGCGCGCACTGGCCGAGGACCTTGGCCGCGCCGGCGACGTGACATCCACCGCGACCATTCCTCCGGCGGCGCATGCGCATGCGGTTCTTGTCGCCCGGCAGGCGGGCGTGATCGCCGGATTGCCGCTGGCGGTGGCGGTGTTGCAGCGCCTGTCGCCCGACATCAACATTCAGGCTCATGTGCGCGATGGCAACGCCGTGGCCAAGGGCGTGCATGTGCTGACCATCTCCGGCCCTGCCCGCGCCGTGCTGGCGGGCGAGCGCACTGCGCTGAATTTTGTCGGGCGTCTCTCAGGCATCGCGACCCTGACCTCGGATTACATCCGTCATGCCGGCGTGACGAAGATGCGCGTCTGCGACACCCGCAAGACGACACCGAGCCTGCGCGCGCTGGAAAAATATGCCGTGCGCTGCGGTGGCGGTTTCAACCACCGCTTCGGTCTCGACGACGCGATCCTGATCAAGGACAACCACATTGCGGTCGCAGGCGGTGTCAAGCCAGTGCTGGAACGGGCGCGGGCGCATGTCGGTCATCTGGTCAAGATCGAGATCGAGGTCGATACGCTGGATCAATTGCGTGAGGTGCTGGCGACAGGTCTCGCGGATGTGGTGATGCTCGACAACATGGACATTCCGGCTCTGCGCGAAGCAGTCGCCATCACGGCTGGGCGTGTGATGCTGGAAGTCTCCGGCGGCGTGACGCTGGCGTCGATTGGTGAAATCGCGAAAACCGGCGTGGATTATGTGTCGGCCGGCGCGCTGACGCATTCCGCGCCGAACTTCGATGTCGCGCTGGATATTGATGCGTGACACATGCATCGAGCACCATGCGCCCCCTCTCCCCGATGTCGGGGTGAGGGGCACTAGATATCAAACGTGAATTTCCGAACCCCCTCACCCGGATCGCTGGTGCGATCCGACCTCTCCCCCTCGGGGAGAGGTGAAAAAATCAACGGGACCGACTTTACTATTTCCCGCCCGTCATTTCCGCCGAACTCTTGGCTGCTTCAGCCAGCTTGGCGGAAATTTTCGCCGTCTCCTCGGGCGAACCCCATGTCGGCGCATCCTTGCCGTCGCCCCAGGCCCGCGGACGATAGAAGGTGTGTACGCCGTATTTGTACATCTTCTTCATCTCGTTGACCCATGACGGCCGCACCCAGTAGGCATGGTAGTGCGTGGACTTGCCGACTTCCGGCAGCCACAGGCGGCCATCAAGGGATTCCTTGGCGATCTTCTTGGCGCGCTCCCACATGTCCGGCTCCTTCACCACATCGCGGATACCGTCGCAGGCGAAGGTGAACTGGCAGGACAGATGGCGGTGAGAGTTCTGATAGACCACGCCGCAGACCGTGGTCGGATAGTAACCGGAGAAGGCGCGATTCAGCACCACTTGCGCCACCGCGATCTGGCCGCGCACCGCTTCGCCGCGCGCCTCGAAGTAGATCGCGTCGGTCAGGCACTTTTCGGACTTGGCGCGGGTCTTCGCGTCGAGGCCGAGACGCTCCGCCGGGGTGCGCGGACGCTGATTCTCGCCGGTGACTTCACCCTTGCTGGCGACACTTTCGCCACCGGCTGACGGGAGCGACGATTCATCCGAAGGCCGCACCACCGCCGGCATCTTCATGTCGGGATCGAGACCCGGCATGACGATGACCGGCTCTTCGCCGGGCTGCCAGCGCTCAAGCGCGCCGCTCGAGAAGCCGAGCGATGAATTTCCAAAATAGAGTGTCGCGGTCTGGAACGAAAACCCGTCGCGATCCGGCGCCGTCTCTGCCGCGGCACTATCGTTGCGGGCGACCGGAGGCTTCGCGTTCAGCGGATGGTCGGCCGGAATATCTTGCAGCGAAACGGAAGTATCGTATTGCGGCAGATGCGGCGCTTTCAGCGCGGCTTCGAGTTCGGCATCGAGCGGCGCGGCGTTCGCCGGCACAGAGTTGTCCAGTATAGCCTCTGCCGTCTTCGCACCATGCACCGACGCATTGGAGTTTGGCCGATCCTGTTCGCGCGGCTGCGGCGCAGCCGCGGGCGCCGCGACCTCCGGTGTGTAAAGCGGAAGCCGGTCGCTCTTGGACGAGCGCACGACTTTCGGAAAATCGGATTTCTTCCAGGGACGCAAAACCGGCCCGAGCGGATCGCGGCCAAGCGAGCCGGTGACGTCCACGCCCGCGCCGTCGAGGCTGGCGAGGCGATAGGTCGGAGGTTCGCGGGTGTTGGTGCCGATCGGCCGGGGCAGATTGAACGAAGCCACCTGCAGCATGCGGCGCGAGGAGGCGAACATGTATTCCTGCCAGCGCTCGGCAACGCCAGGCTGGCGCGCCAGCAGCGACGCGAGATCCTGGTAGCCGATTTCGGTCGGCGCCACTGTCAACAGACAGAGAAGAAAGCCGAAGGGCGCGAACCGCGCGCCCTTCGACCCGTTACGCAACACAGACATCGGATACGCTCACGCAACGAACGCTTATACACACGCAACCGGACGGCACATTCGGTACAATCCGATCAATTTCGTTGGTATCGAATTAAAGTTGCCGCGGGGTTAATCCGCGCGTCCGCCGCGCCACACGCAAGGACTCGCGGACAATCGCGCGATCACATCGAAAGCCTTGGTAAACAGGGCGTCCAGCAAGGTGGTAAACATCGCGTCAACAAAAACGGTGAATGCAAAATTGATGCAGTTCCACGTTCTCGACGGATTGGCGCAATACTTACGATGTCGTCCCCGCGCAGGCGGGGACCCATAACCACCGAACATCAGGTGGTCAAAGAAAGAGCGACACGAACATCGCGCGCAAGATTGATGGCCCAGGACATTTGGGTCCCCGCCTGCGCGGGGACGACACCGTTATAATGCGATGGACATGCACCAACCAGCTTACGCCTGGCTGGCGGCGGCCTTGCCGAGCGCGGCCTGCGCCGCCGCGAGACGCGCGATCGGCACGCGATAGGGCGAGCACGACACATAGTCGAGACCGACATCGTGGCAGAACGTCACCGAGGCGGGATCGCCGCCGTGTTCACCGCAAATGCCCATCTTGAGATTCGGACGGGTCTTGCGGCCACGCTGCACGCCGATCTTCACCAGTTCGCCAACGCCATCGCGGTCCACCGAGATGAACGGATCGACCTCGATGATGCCGCGCGACACATAGGTGCCGAGGAAGCTCGCAGCGTCGTCGCGGCTGATGCCAAACGCGGTCTGCGTCAGGTCGTTGGTGCCGAACGAGAAGAATTCGGCGGTCTTGGCGATATCGTCCGCCATCAGACAGGCACGCGGCAGTTCGATCATGGTGCCGGTCTGATAATCGAGCTTCACCCCGGTTTCCTTAGCCACCGCATTGGCGGTGGCGTCGATGCGCGCCTTGACCAGATCGAACTCGGCGCGGGTCGCGATCAGCGGAACCATCACCTCAAGCCCGACCGGCTTGCCGGTGCGCTTGCCGGCTTCGACGGCCGCCTCGAAAATCGCCCGCGCCTGCATTTCCGCGATCTCCGGATAGGCGATCGCCAGACGGCAGCCGCGGAAGCCCAGCATCGGGTTGAACTCGGAGAGTTCGCGTGCGCGGTCCGCGATCTTGCGGGCGTCGGTGTTCATCGCGCGGGCGACTTCCTCGATCTCGCTCTGCGAGTGCGGCAGGAACTCATGCAGCGGCGGATCGAGCAGGCGAATGGTGACCGGCAACCCCTTCATGATCTCGAACAGATCGACGAAGTCGGCGCGCTGCATCGGCAACAGCTTTGCCAGCGCGGCCCGGCGCGCACCTTCGTCCTCGGCGAGGATCATCTCGCGCACCGTGCGGATGCGGGTTTCCTCGAAGAACATGTGCTCGGTGCGGCACAGGCCGATGCCCTCGGTGCCGAACTTGAGCGCGGTGCGTGCATCCGCCGGCGTATCCGCGTTGGTGCGGACTTTCAGTTTGCGGACCTGATCGGCCCAGCCCATCAGCGTGTTGAAGTCGCCGGACAGCTCCGGCTCGATCATCGGCATGCGGCCGGCCAGAACCTGGCCGAGCGAGCCGTCGATGGTGATGACATCGCCCGCCTTGAAGGTGCGGTTGCCGATGGTCATCATGCCGCGTCCATAATCGACACGCACGGTGCCGCAGCCGGAGACGCAGGGCTTGCCCATGCCGCGTGCGACCACCGCCGCATGCGAGGTCATGCCGCCGCGCGTGGTGAGGATGCCTTCGGCGGCGTGCATGCCGTGAATGTCTTCGGGCGAGGTCTCGACACGGACCAGAATGACCTTGCGGCCGTCGGCCTGCAGTTTGGCGGCTTCATCTGACGAGAACACGATTTCGCCCGCCGCCGCGCCCGGCGAGGCGGGAAGACCGGTGGCGATCACATCGCGCTTGGCGACCGGATCAATGGTCGGATGCAGCAACTGGTCGAGCGAGGCAGGATCAATCCGGGTAATCGCGTCCTTCTTGGTGATCAGGCCTTCATTGGCGAGATCGACCGCGATGCGCAGCGCGGCCTTCGCGGTGCGCTTGCCGTTGCGGGTCTGCAGCATCCACAGCTTGCCCTGCTCCACCGTGAATTCCATGTCCTGCATGTCGCGGTAGTGCTTTTCAAGCTGGGTATAGATGCGGGTCAGTTCCTTGAACGCATCCGGCATCGCGACTTCCATCGACGCCTTGTCGGAGCCGGATTCCTTGCGCGCGTGCTCGGTGATGTCCTGCGGCGTGCGGATGCCCGCCACCACGTCCTCGCCCTGCGCGTTGATCAGGAATTCGCCATAGAGCCGCTTCTCGCCGGTGGACGGATTGCGCGTGAACGCAACGCCGGTGGCCGAGGTGTCGCCCATGTTGCCGAACACCATGGACTGGATGTTGACGGCGGTGCCCCATGATTCCGGAATGTCATGCAGGCGGCGATAGGTGACCGCGCGCGCATTCATCCACGAGGAGAACACCGCGCCGATCGCGCCCCAGAGCTGGGCATGCGGGTCCTGCGGGAAATCCTCGCCGGTTTCGCGCGCGACCGCTTCCTTATAACGGCCGACCAGATCGACCCAGTCGTCGGCGCTCAGTTCGGTGTCGAGCGAGTAGCCCTTGCTGTCCTTGTAGGTGTCGAGAATGTCCTCGAAGTGATGATGCTCGAAGCCGAGCACCACGTCCGAATACATGGTGATGAAGCGGCGATAGCTGTCATAGGCGAAACGCCGGTCGCCGGAGAGATTGGCCAGCGCTTCGACCGTCGTGTCATTGAGGCCAAGATTGAGCACGGTGTCCATCATGCCCGGCATTGAGGCGCGGCCGCCGGAGCGGACCGAGACCAGCAGCGGGTTCTTCGCGTCGCCGAAGGTCTTGCCGGCGATCTTGCCGACCGTGACCAGCGCCTTCTCGACCTGCGACTTCAGGTCCTTCGGATAGGTTTTGCCATTGGCGTAGAAATAGGTGCAGACCGAGGTCGGAATCGTGAAGCCCGGAGGCACCGGCAATCCGAGGTTTGCCATCTCGGCGAGGTTCGCGCCCTTGCCGCCGAGCAGATCGCGCATGTTGGCCTTGCCTTCGGCGCGGCCGTCACCGAACGTATAGACCCACTTGCCGGGCTGAGCGGCCTGGGTCGTTTTCTTCGCAGCCGGTGCGGGCTTCGCCGCCGCTTTCGCAGCAGGCTTGCTCGCGGGCTTCGCCGCGGCCGACCTTCTGGCTGCAGGCTTCGCCTTCGCGGGGGGCTTCGATTTGGTTTTCGGGGCGGACTTTGCGGCGGATTTCTTCGATGAGGCTTTGGCCATGGCTTCCAGACGCTGCATGAGTGAAACGGCAGCGGCGTTACACCACGGCCGCCCGGCCGCGCGCAAGCGGCGTCCGGCCGATAATCACGTTTTCGATCACGAACGGTTTCAGATTGTTACAGGAATGGGCAAAATCCCCAGATTTGTGACCATCCACGTAACAATCTGAAATATTCCGTTACTTAATAATCCCGAGGCCGAGGATGCCGACGAGGATGAGATAGATCGCCACGATGAAGTTCAGCAGCCGCGGCATGATGAGAATGAGCACGCCGGCGATGAGCGCGACGATCGGCTGGATGTGGGCGATGCTGATGGACATGAGGCCTCCCCGGCATTGAAGCGAATGACTGGACGCGCACGATTGCGAATCGAAAGGAATCTATCTCTCTACCGCGCGCCGGAACATCCAACGGCGCAAACCGGCGGTGAGTTCCATGAGGCTTCAAAGTTCTGCCATCTCAGCATCAAGCGCTCCACGAAAAGACCCCGGTGAGATCACAATCGCGCAGGAACGATGATCCGCCGCCGCCATTGTCTCCGCTGTTGATCGGCGCCTGCCGGTTTCAGCCGCGAAAGCGCGAGCGCGATCCGGCTCTTTCAATCGAGGAGACAACCATGCGTAAACCCCTTCTTGCCGCAGCGCTGCTGGCCATCGCGACGGCGATGCCGCTGGCGGCCCAGGCGCAGCAGCGCATCATCGTCGAGGAAGGCGTGACCACCGGCCTCGCGAGCCCCAGCATCGGAATCATTGCGGAGGATGAGCGTCCGCGCTTCCGCCAATACATCGTGGAAGAGCGCGTGCCGTCCTACACCATCGACGCGCCGGTGCGTGTCGGCACGGTGCTGCCGGAAAACGGCGTGACCTATTACGACGTACCGCAGCAGTATGGCGCGACCAGCTATCGCTACACCGTGGTCAACGACCGGCCGATCCTGGTCGAGCCGCGCACACGCCGCATCATGCAGGTGATCGACTAGCGCGACCGGCCAGTTTCGTTTGCGCTGGGCGGTTCTCCCCCGCCGCCTCGCGCGAACGCAACAGCCCCGCCCCGGCTCACGCCGGGCGGGGCTTTTCTTATGCAAGGACCTGCTGACACACAGGGAGTCGTCCCGGCGAAGGCCGGGACCCATACCCTGTCGAAACGCTTCATGAGGGAAGCATCCACTCCGTTCTTCGCAGAACAGAAATGGCTGGTGATGGGTCCCGGCCTTCGCCGGGACGACAAGGTTTGGTGCACCCGCCCGCTCAATCCTGAATCTTCGAGAAATCCGCCACAGCGCGCGTGGCTTCGCGAATCTCGTTCAGCAGCTTCAGGCGATTTTCGCGCACCGCCTTGTCGTCGTCATTGACCTTGACCTTGTCGAAGAAGGCATCGACGGCCGGACGCAGTTTGGCCATGGCACTCATGGCCGATGCGAAGTCTTCGTTGGCGACGGCGGCACTCGCTTCCGTTTTCACCTGCGCGATGGCGGCGGCGAGCGCCTTTTCCTCATCGACCTTGAACAGTGACGCATCGGGCGCACCGTCGAAGTTGCGCTTGTCCTTCTTCTCCTCGATGGCAAGGATATTGGACGCACGCTTGGTACCGGCAAGCAGATTCTTGCCGTCGTCGCTGTCGAGGAATTTGCCGAGCGCTTCGACGCGCCGCACGACCATCAACAGATCGTCCTGACCTTCAAGCGCAAACACCGCGTCCACGAGATCATGCCGCGCGCCCTGATCGCGAAGCTGGACTTTCAAGCGGTCGGCGAAGAAAGCGAGGAGGTCACCTTCAAACGAGAATGGGTGGATCGCGATTGGATCAAAGTTACCGGTTACAAAATAGACCTGCCCATCTGGACCTTCTTGCTCAATCAGCGGATAGACGATGATGCCTAGATCTAGATCTCGCAGGCGCTCCCGATTGATTACGGCATTAGCATCCAACGCCGCGCTATCCAAGACACTTCCAGATGTAGCCTGAAAACCCCCGATTTGGAATTTATCTTTCACAAAATTGATACTGGCAAGACCGTCGAAATCTGTAACGACACGCTCAATCTTCTGAACGCGCACGAAGCGCCCCGCATTCTGAATTATGGAGCTAAGATTAATACGGATATTGTTCTCAATAATGAGGCGAATGACGCCGAGCGCCGCGCGCCTTAATGCGTACGGGTCCTTGCTACCTGTTGGTTTTTCGTCGATAGACCAAAAGCCAACCAGCGTATCCATCTTATCGGCCAAGGCTAACGCAACCGACACCGGATTCATTGGCACGACATCATCAGGACCTTTCGGTTGATAGTGTTGGACGATTGAGAAAGCTACCTCTCCATCCTCGCCTTGCTCATGAGCGTAGTGCGTGCCCATAACTCCCTGCAATTCAGGAAACTCTCCAACAATTTCAGTAAGCAGATCAGCCTTAGAAAGCTGTGCTGCACGCTTGGTCTTCGCAACATCCGCGCCGACCAGCGGCGCGATTTCCGCTGCAAGCCGCTCGATGCGCGCGATGCGCTCCGCCTGCGTGCCGAGCTTTTCGTGGAACACGATCTGCTCGAATTTCGACAGCCGGTCTTCCAGCTTGGTCTTGAGATCGGTTTCATAGAAGAATTTCGCATCCGACAGGCGCGCGCGGATGACGCGCTCGTTGCCCGCGACGATGGCCTTGCCGCCATCGGAGGCTTCGATGTTCGAGATAAGGATGAACTTGTTGGCGAGCTTGCCAGTCTTGGAATCACGCACCACAAAGCACTTCTGGTTGTTGCGGATGGTGGCGCGGATCACCTCACCGGGGATCGACAGGAAGCTCTCGTCGAACGAACCCATCAGCACCACCGGCCATTCGACCAGGCCCGCAACTTCGTCGAGCAGCACCTGATCCTCGACCAGTTCAAAGCCCTGCGCGAAGGCCAGTTCCTTGGCGTCCTCAAGGATGATGTTCTTGCGGCGCTCGGGATCGAGTACGACCTTGGCGGCTTCCAGCTTGCTCACATAGTCGTCGAAGCGGCGCACGGTGATTTCGCCGGGCGCCATGAAGCGATGACCGCGCGTGGTCTGCCCGGCCTTGATGCCGGCGATGTCGAACGTCACGATCTCCGGCTCTTCGGTTTCCGGGCCGAAGGTCGCGATGATCGAATGCAGCGGGCGCACCCATGTCAGCGCGCCATTCTTCGCCGAGCGCTCACCCCAGCGCATCTGCTTCGGCCAGGGGAAGGTGCGGATGATCAGCGGAATGATTTCCGCGATCACGTCGATGGCGGGGCGGCCCTCTTTCTCCAGAAGCGCAATGTAGAAATCGCCCTTCGGATCGCGCTGGATCTTCGCTTCATCGAGCGACTTCAATCCGGCGGCTTTCAGGAAGCCCTGCACGGCACCTTCAGGCGCGCCGACCTTCGGGCCCTTACGCTCCTGCTTGAGGTCCGGCTGGCGCTGCGGAATGCCATGCACGGTGAGCGCAAGGCGGCGCGGCGTCACGAATGCCTTCGCGCCTTCATAGACAAGGCCTTCGGCGACCAGCTTGTCGGTGACCATCTTGCGCAGGTCATCCGCCGCCTTCGCCTGCATGCGCGCGGGAATTTCTTCGGAGAACAGTTCAAGGAGAAGATCGGGCATCGTCGTTACTCCGCCCTTCCCGCTTCGGTGTGCACCCACGCTTCGCCGCAGGCTTTGGCGAGTTCGCGCACGCGCAGGATGTAGCTCTGCCGCTCGGTGACCGAGATCACACCGCGCGCATCGAGAAGATTGAACACATGGCTGGCCTTGATGCACTGGTCGTAAGCGGGCAGCGCCATCAGATGCGCCTCACGCTTGCCGTCCTTCCAGCCCGCATCGAGATATCTCCTGCACGCGTTCTCGGCCATCTTGAACTGCTCGAACAGCATCACGGTGTCGGAGTGCTCGAAATTGTGCCGCGAATATTCCTGCTCGGCCTGCAGGAACACGTCGCCATAGGTCACCTTGTCGGCGCCGTCGCGGCCGTTGAAATTGAGATCGTAGACGCGGTCGACGCCCTGCACATACATCGCAAGCCGCTCGAGGCCGTAGGTGAGTTCGCCGGCCACCGGCGCGCATTCGACGCCTGCGACCTGCTGGAAGTAAGTGAACTGCGAGACTTCCATGCCGTCGCACCAGCACTCCCAGCCGAGCCCCCATGCCCCTAACGTCGGGCTTTCCCAGTCGTCCTCGACAAAGCGGATGTCATGCAGCGCGGAGTCGACGCCGATCGCTTTGAGCGATTGCAGATAGAGGTCCTGAATGTCGGGCGGCGACGGCTTCAGGATTACCTGAAACTGGTAGTAGTGCTGCAGACGGTTCGGGTTCTCGCCATAGCGGCCATCCTTCGGGCGGCGCGACGGCTGCACATAAGCTGCATTCCAGCGCTTGGGGCCGAGCGCGCGCAATGTCGTCGCCGGATGGAAGGTGCCCGCGCCGACTTCCATGTCATAGGGCTGCAGGATGACGCAGCCGTAGTCAGCCCAGAAGCGCTGCAGGGTCAGGATCAGGCCCTGAAACGAGCGCTCGGGACGCATGTGCGGAGGCAGGGAATCCATCGGACATCTTCAGGCGTTGGAATGGGGGTGATTTGCGCGCGGACCGTATCGGCGCGGGCCAACGGAATCAAGGCGATGGCCGGATTTCCTAGCCAAATCGGCGCGATTTTAGCGAATCCCGGAAGGCCGGTTTAACCGCAGGATCAGACGGGATTTCATCCCCGCCGGGTTTGTTAGGGACTGCCCGCTAGCAAGGCCGGATTGCAACCAACGGCCGGGCCAACCGGCGTAGCACTGGCAGGGGCGACAATGATTGCGTTTCAGGTTCTGGTGGCGGCCCTCATCATGGCCGCGCTTTGCGTCATGACCATCAACGACGTGCGCCGGCACGGGTGATGTTGCTTATCACCTCTCCCCTCGGGGGAGAGGTCGACCGCGAAGCGGTCGGGTGAGGGGGTTCGCGTTCAAATGGTGAAGTTCGATGCCCCCTCACCCCAACCCTCTCCCCGACGGGGAGAGGGAGCAGATCACGCCTGATGCTGACATCAACTCAGGATGGCGCATCTGGGAACGGATCACCCCGGCCGGTAGGTCCCGGTGTCGGGATCGCGGCGCAGCTTCGGCATCCGCTCCTGCTCGGAGAGAGGCGCCTTGCGCGCGGCATCGAGCTCGCGATTGATGCGCCGGCTCTCGCCCACCGCGAGCCGCACCAGCGCGGCTCCGCCAAGAATGCCGGCAGCAACCAGGATCAGCGGCGGCATCACCAGTCTCCCGTTCTACAGTCCGTAGCGCGCCCAGATCGCGCGTTCTTCGAGCGCTGAAATCAGGTCTTCCGAGAATCCCGGAAAGCCGGGAAAACCATGCAGCGCCGCGCCCGCGCCGGGCTTGCGGCCCGCGAGTCCGGACAGCAGCCCGGTCGGCGGCGCGATCACCGGCGTCTGCACCTTGTCGCCATAGCGCGCACGCAGCACGGTGCGCAGATCGCCGATGGCGTCGGCAAGACCAAGCTTCACCGCGCGCTCGCCGGCCCAGTATTCGCCGGTGAACAGATAGCCATCCTCGCCCTTCAATCGTGCGCCGCGGCTGCTCTTCACCAGCGCGATGAAGGTGTCGTGAATCTCGCGCTGGATCGCTTTCAGGCGCGCGACGTCGTCAGGATTTTCAGGCAGGAACGGATCGAGCTGCGCCTTGTTCTCGCCGGAGGTGTAGAGCCTGCGCTCGATGCCGACCTTCTTAATCAGATCGACAAATCCGAAGGTGCCGCCGACCACACCGATCGAGCCGACGATGGACGACGGATCGCAGAAGATTTCGTCGCCCGCGCAGGCGATCATGTAGCCCCCGGAGGCTGCGACATCCTCGACGAACACCAGCACGCGCAGATTCTTCTCGGCGGCGAGCTGGCGGATGCGTTGATAGATCTGGCGCGACTGCACCGGCGAGCCGCCCGGCGAATTGATCACCAGCGCGACGGCGCGCGCGCCCTTGGTCGCGAACGCCCGCTCCAGCAGGCGGGCGACACCGGCCAGCGACATGCCGGGCCGCAGCGGCGTCACCGCGCCGATCACCCCGGACAGGCGCACCACCGGCACCACCGCCCCGCCGCGCATTCTGGCAGGCAGCAGCCGCTTCAATCTCTCGACAATGTGACCGCCAAAGCCATTCCCGGCCATCGAACGTCCTTCATGTTCACGGTTTATTATTCACGAACTGGCATCAGGAGACACCAGCACATTTCCTTATCGTTAAGCACGGCGTTTGTGCCTGAATTTCGTCTAAGCATCTGATTGGACGATATTCTCTGAGAATATCGGGGTGACGGCCAAGGGCGTTATCCCAAAACTGGAACGCACTTTGCATCGCAACAATCACGACGGCTGCAACGGCGCAGCCCTGAAGGTGCAGACATGAAGATCTACCTCCTGATCCTGTTGATTGGCGCTCTCCTGACCACCATCCACTTCACCCAGGCTCCTGAAAACGCCTCGAAGCCGGTATCTCAGTAGGCAAACTGCGCGTTTTCCGGGCACCCTAGCGGCTCGCCAGCGACAACGCGGCCTTCCCGCCAAGCACGGCCGCAGCCTCCGCTCCCGTCGCTCCATCCGGGTCCTGAAGGACCAGTCCGGGATGCATCGCCAGCGGTGCCCGTCCGCCTTTCACAGCGGTGACGACAACCCGGATGGCCGCGCCTTCCGGACCGGGGTGAACCGGCAGAATCGCAATGCTGCCGAAGCCGCGCTCCAGCGCTGCCAGAACCTCCGATAATCCGTCAGCCCGCCAGATCAGGGTCAGCACGCCACCCGATTTCAACACCCGCCGCGCAGCATGGGTCCATCGCTCCAGCGTATCTGAAGCCGCCACATGCGCCGACTGCCGTGCGGGGTCCGGTGAGGCGCGATGACGTGCGGCGTCGTTGAACGGCGGGTTCATCAGCACAATATCCGCGCTGTCAGGTCCAAGTCCGGCAGTTGCAAATGCCTCCGCATTCGCCGTCACATCGAATGTCAGCACCTGCGCGAAAATGTCGTTCGCAGCGGCATTGCCGCGCGCCAGCGCCGCAAGTGTTTCGCTGATTTCCACCAGCACCAAATCGAGTCCTGACACACGGCGCGCCAGCGCCAGCCCCGCTGTGCCAACACCTGCGCCGAACTCCACCACGCGATGGCCCGCACGCGCAGGCGTCGCCGCCGCCAGCAGGATCGCGTCGTGGCCCGCGCGGTGGCCACGCTTCGGCTGGCGCAGCCGCAACTGCCCGCCGAGGATCAAGTCATCTGTGACATCGGGAAGACCGGAGTCAGTCATCGTCCCGCAATTCATGGGCAAGGCCCGCATCGGTGAGCAGCCGGCGCGCGGCGAGATTGTCATCCTCATGGACCAGAATACGGCGCGGAAGCACGCCGAGCGAGCCGTCCATGATGCTCATATTGCTGTCGAGCACGAGGTGATGAATGTTGGCGCCGTCCAGCAGCGCGCCCACCGCCGACACCAGCACCGCATCATTGGTCCGCACCAGTTCACGCAAACCACCGTCTCCTGCCGCTGGAACAGCCCCCAAAAAGGCGGCCGTTGTTGCTCTTGCCGCATCGCACGGCAGTTTCTATGGTGCCCCTGTATTCATCCGGAGACCGGACGTGGCGGTTATTGTACCCTTTGAGAGCCACTCGACGCCATCAATTGATCGGTTGGTCGAGCTTGTCGCGCCAGATATGGAGCGCGTCAACAGCACGATTCTGTCGCGCACCGGCTCGGAAGTGACGATGATCCCGGAGGTCGCCAACCACCTGATCTCGTCAGGCGGCAAGCGCCTGCGCCCGATGCTGACCCTGGCGATGGCCAACCTCACCGGCTACGCCGGCGACGGCCATATCAAGCTCGCCGCGGCCGTGGAATTCATGCATACCGCCACGCTGCTGCACGACGACGTGGTGGACGAAAGCGAATTGCGGCGGGGCAAGCTCTCCGCGCGCATGCTGTGGGGCAACGAGGCCAGCGTGCTGGTCGGCGACTTCCTGCTCGGCCAGGCCTTCCGCATGATGGTCGAGGTCGGCTCGCTGCGCGCGCTCGATATTCTGTCATCCGCAGCCGCCACCATCGCGGAGGGCGAAGTAATGCAACTCGCCGCAGCCAAGAACACCGCCACCACCGAGGACGAATATCTCGCGGTAATCCGGGGCAAGACCGCAGAACTGTTCGCAGCAGCCTCCGAGGTCGGCCCGGTGATCGCCAACCGCCCCAAGGCGGAGCAGACCGCCTCGCGCTCGTTCGGCATGAACCTCGGCATCGCCTTCCAGCTCATTGATGACGTGCTGGACTACGGCGGCAAGGCCGCCAAGCTCGGCAAGAATGTCGGTGACGATTTCCGCGAAGGGAAAATCACCCTTCCCGTCGTGCTCGCCTTTCGACGCGGCAACGACGCCGAGCGCGAATTCTGGATCAGGACGCTGGAGAAGGGCGAGATCGGCGACGGCGATCTCGATCATGCCATCGGCTTGATGACCAAGCATCGCACGCTGGAAGACACGATGAGCCGCGCGCAGCATTACGGGGCGATGGCCGTCGATGCGCTGGCGCTGTTCCCGTCGTCACCGATGAAGACCGCGCTCGAGCAGGTCGTCGCGTTCTGTCTGGCGCGGTCGCACTGATGTCTGAACCGAGGTCGTCCCGGCGCAAGCCGGGCCCCATACTCCCTAGCCTCTCAGTGAGGCAGGAGGATCACTTCTGTCTTTTAAACATGCCGTGACAGGGGTGATGGGTCCCGGCCTGCGCCGGGACGACGCTATATTGATCGCCTAGCTTGACGAAACACGCTCAACTCAGCACACCTGCATGCACCCACCATGCAGGGTAGGCCCGCGCGATCAGTTGCGCGGCGGCGCGCGCTTGCGCATCGGTGGTGAAAATTCCAAAGCAGGTCGCGCCCGACCCTGACATCCGGACAAGCCGGCCACCCTCGGTTTCGCGCAGCGCCTGAAGCACGTCGCCGATCACCGGCTCGACTTTCAGCGCAGGTGTTTCGAGATCGTTGACGCCATGCCCGATGGCTTGGATCCACCGGTCAAACGATGCGCCGTCCGCCGGCCATCCCGGCGACAGCATCACGTCGCCGACGCCTGCGAGAAATTCACCCTTGGCGAGACCGAGCGCGGTGAACACATCTTTGGTGGCGACACCGACGCGCGGATTGACCATCACGCATGGCATCGCGGGAATATCCAGCATCGCAAGGTTCTCGCCGACCCCGGTCATGGTGCAGGCGCGCGAGGCGAGACAGACCGGAATATCGGCGCCGGTCTCGCGCGCAACCTCGACGATGCGCGCATCGTCCGTTGCAAGATTGTTGGCGCGCGCCAGAAGCCGCAACGCCGCCGCCGCATCCGCCGATCCGCCGCCGATGCCGGCCGCAACGGGAAGATGCTTGTCCAGCGTGAACTGCCCGAGCGTGAGGCCGGGAATGCGCTCGGCGAGCAGCCGCGCCGCACGGAACACCAGATTGTCGGCCATGTCGCCGCAGTCCTGCGCGCCGGGGCCGCTTGTCACGAGGCCAAGCTCGGGTCCGGGGGCGAGCGTCAGCGCGTCCGCGCAATCGGCGAACGCCACCAGACTCTCAAGGTCGTGATAGCCGTCCGGGCGGCGGCCGAGAACGCGCAGGGTCAGGTTGACCTTGGCGCGAGCGGTGTCTGTCAGCAGTGTCATTTGCATGAACTCTCGTCGTCGTGCCCGGGCTTGTCCCGGGCATCCACGCCTGACTGCACGTCCCAAAGACGTGGATGGCCGGGACAAGCCCGGCCATGACGGCAGTGATAAATTGCAAATCATTCAATGGCAATCCGCACCCTGCGGGCGGGCACCACACTTGGAAGGACTAGCCGCCCTTGCCGTCTTCCTTCTTCTTCTCGGCGGCGGCGGCGTTGGACGTGTCCTCCGGCAGGCCGTCGCGCAGCTTGGCCTCGATCTTCGGCAGTTCGTCCGCTTCCGGCTTGAGGTCGCGCGCATGGGCCCACTGGAATTTCGCCTCCAGCGTCCGCCCGACGCGCCAGTAGGCGTCGCCGAGGTGATCGTTGATGGTCGGATCTTCCGGCTTCAGATCGATCGCGCGCTCAAGATGCTTCACCGCGTTCTCGTAGTCAGCGATGCGGTAATAGGCCCAGCCGAGCGAGTCGACGATGTAGCCGTCGTCGGGCCGCTGATCGACGGCGCGGCGGATCATCTTCATCGCCTCATCGAGATTGATACCCTGGTCGATCCACGAATAGCCGAGATAATTCAGCACATGCGGCTGTTCGGGCTGCATCTGAAGCGCTTTCTTCAGATCGACCTCGGCCTTCGCCCATTGCTTCGAGCGCTCGAAGCAGATGCCCCGGAAATAATAGAACACCCAGTTCGGCTTGTCGGCGTTCGCCTGTGCCTCGATGCCCTTGCCGTAGGTGTCGGCGCAATCGGCGAATTTCTTGCGCGCCCGCTCGATATTGCCGAGCGCCATGATCGCCTCAAGGTCCTTCGGATCGTCGGCGACGACGCCTTGCAGGATCTTGATGCCCTCGTCGGTGCGGTCCACCGCATCGAGATCTGTCGCAAGCTGAATCTGCGCATTGCGCTTGAGCGGCGAGTTTGCCGGCACGCGCTCATAGACCTTGATCGCCATGGCGGGCTTCTTCACCGATTCATAGAGATCGGCGAGCGACAGCAGCGCGAGCGAGTGGTTCGGATTGAGATAAAGAGCAAGCTGCAGGTAGACCAGCGCGAGGTCCTCGCCGCCCCGGCGGGTCAGCGACGCGCCGATGCCGTAAAGCGCCTCGGCTGCGCCCTGCTGCGGATTCTCCGCGAGCGGCGGCAGCTTCTTGCCGGCCTTGGCCTCGCGAAGTCCTTCCACCACCAGCGGATGACGCGCGAGCTTCTTGTCGAAAGCCTCATAGACAGCAGTCGCCGCCGCCGCGTCCTTGTTGCGCGACAGCCAGCGCGCATAGGCGTCGGACACGCGCAGCGCCGAGTCGTCGAGCTTGTAGGCGCGCTCGAAACGCGCGCCCGCCTCCTTCTGCTTGTTGGCGAGTTCGAGGATCATGCCGGTGTGCAGGTCCTTGAAGATCGGATACCACTCCGGCCCCGCGAGCTTGTCGATGCTGGACACCGCGGCCTGGGGATGACCGGCACCGTAGCTGGCCCAGCCCGACACCAGAACCGCGACCAGATCGGTGATCGGCCCGCGGACAGATTGATTCACATTCTGCTGGGCGAGCGCATACTGCTTGTGCTTGAGCGAACGCACGCCCGCCACCAGCCGCGCGACGCGGTTGTTCTTGTCGATGGTCAAAATGCGGTCGGCCAGTTTCACCGCTTCATCAATATTGCCATCCGCAAGCGAGGCGATAAAGGCGCGGTCGAGCAATTCGCTGTTCTTCGGGTCCGAACGGAGCGCGGCGCGATAGAACGCGGCCGCCGCGGTCGCATCCCGCTCGACGCTGGCATGGCGCGCGGCAAGATAGCTCCCGGAGACCGTCAGGCCGATCAGATCGCGGCTGGTCGGAAAGGCCGGTTGCTCGCTTGCACTGGCGCGAGTCTGCGCCGCGAGCGGCCCGCTCAACGCGAGAACCGACACAAGTCCAAGCGTGAGTCCAAGTGTAGCTTTGAGTGTGGCTTTACGAGTGGCCACAGCCACGCGGCTGAAACGACGTTGACAAATCACGCTCGCCGGCTCCGTCAAATGAGGGTGGTGCGACCGGTCACACCCAGCAGCACCCGGACAATGGCTTTTTTAGCCAGCATCCGCAAGGATTCGAGGCGGCAGAGGAACCGGGTTTAGTGTGGCGCAATCGTGGCGGTCGGCGTTTCTCGCGCGATCGTGCTCACATTGACTGATAATTAGGCCCGCCGCCGCCTTCCGGCGGAACCCAGGTGATGTTGCCGTTGGGGTCCTTCACGTCGCAGGTTTTGCAGTGGACGCAGTTCTGCGCGTTGATCTGGAACCGCAGATCGGCGCCCTCGCCGACCCACTCATAGACACCTGCCGGACAGTAGCGGTTCGAGGGACCGGCGAACACATCGTGCTCGGAGGTCTTCTGCAGGTTCATGTCCGCGACCTTGAGATGGATCGGCTGATCTTCCTCGTGGTTGGTGTTGGACAGGAATACCGACGACAACCGGTCGAAAGTCAGTTTGCCGTCCGGCTTCGGCCCCGGAATCGGCTGGTGCTGTTTGGCGGGATCAAGCGTCTTGCGATCCGGCTTGGCGTGCGACTGGGTGCCGAACAGCGAGAAACCGAACAGCGTGTTGGTCCACATGTCGAGGCCGCCGAGCGCGACGCCGATCACCGTGCCGAACTTCGACCACAGCGGCTTGACGTTGCGGACCTTGAAAAGGTCCTTGCCGACGGCGGAATCGCGCCAGTTGTTTTCGTAATCGACGATCTCGTCATTGGCGCGGCCCTCAGCCAGCGCTGCCGCGACATACTCCGCCGCCTGCATGCCGGTGCCCATCGCATTATGCACGCCCTTGATGCGCGGCACGTTGACGAAGCCCGCCGCGCAGCCGATCAGCGCGCCGCCCTTGAAGGTCAGGCGCGGCACCGACTGGTAGCCGCCTTCGGTGATGGCGCGCGCGCCGTAACCAATGCGCTTGGCGCCTTCAAAGACGGGACTGATCTTCGGGTGGGTCTTGAAGCGCTGGAATTCCTCGAACGGCGACAGATAGGGATCGTCGTAGTTGAGATGCACGACGAAGCCGACCGCGACCAGGTTCTCGTTGTAGTGATAGAGGAACGAGCCGCCGCCGGTGGACATGTTCAGCGGCCAGCCGAAGGAATGCTGGATCAGCCCCTTCTTGTGCTTGGCCGGATCAATCTGCCAGACCTCTTTCAGGCCGATGCCGAACTTCGACGGCTCGCGGTCCTTGTCGAGCCCGAACTTCGCGATCAGTTGCTTGGTGAGCGAGCCGCGCGCGCCTTCTGCGAACAGCGTATATTTGCCGAGCAGTTCCATGCCGCGTGTAAAGCTGTCTTTGGGTTTTCCGTCGCGTCCGACACCCATATCGCCGGTGGCGATGCCGCGCACTTCACCGTTGTCGCCGTACAGAACCTCGACCGCCGCGAATCCGGGATAGATTTCCACGCCGAGCGCTTCGGCGCGCGGGCCAAGCCAGCGGCAGACATCGCCGAGCGAGCCGATGTAGCAGTGATGGTTGTCCATCAAGGGCGGCATCATGAAGTTCGGCAGCTTGATGGCGGCGCTTTCCGTCATCCAGAAGAACTGGTCGTCCTTCACCTGCGTCTTGAGCGGGCAATCGGCATCGTCGCGCCAGTCCGGAACCAGCTTGTCGAGCGATACCGGATCAATCACCGCGCCGGAGAGAATATGCGCGCCGACCTCCGAACCCTTCTCGACCACGACCACGCTGAGGTCCGGGTTAATCTGCTTCAGCCGGATCGCGGCGCTGAGGCCCGAGGGGCCCGCGCCGACGATCACAACATCGAATTCCATGGATTCGCGCGGCGGAAGCTCTTCGGTGCTCATGATCTCATCTCGAAATGACGGTTCAGAATGTTTCTAATCATCGTTCTTCCCGATTTTTGGCGCAAGAACAACCCCGTTTCGCTGCAACGCAATCCGATCTAGATTGGCCGCCGTGACCGCATCCGAACCGACGCCCACCGTCCGTGAACTTCTGGCCTTTTATCTGGAGGCCGGGGTCGATTGCGCGCTGTCTGATACGCCGGTCAATCGCCTGGTGGAGGAGCCGGTTGCCGACGAACGGCCCGCGCCGAAGCCCGCGCTGTTCCGCACTGCGAACCCGGCGCCTGCGCCGAGGCCCCCGGACCTGACACCCGCACCCGACGCTGCGATTCTGTCGGCCCGCGAGCTCGCGCCGCAGGCGGCGTCGCTGCAGGAGTTGCGCGATCTGCTCGAACGGTTCGATGGCTGCGCGCTGAAATCGACCGCGACGCGGCTGGTGTTCGCTGACGGCAATCCGGACGCGAAAGTGATGTTCGTCGGCGAAGCCCCGGGACGCGACGAGGACCTCGAAGGCCGTCCGTTCGTCGGCCGCTCCGGCAAACTGCTCGACCTGATGATGGCGGCGATTGGCCTCGACCGCTCGAACGCCTACATCGCCAACATCATTCCCTGGCGGCCGCCGGGCAACCGCGATCCCTCGGCGCAGGAAACCCAGATCTGCCTGCCCTTCATCAGGCGGCAGATCCAACTGGTCAATCCGGACGTGCTGGTCTGTCTTGGCAAGCCGTCGTCGCAGGCGATTCTCAATGTCACCGATGGCATCGTGAAAACGCGCGGCAAGTGGTTCGGCTACGACACCGGCACGCGCACGATCAGGGCGACGGCGACCTTCCATCCGGCCTATCTGCTGCGCCAGCCGATCTCGAAGCGGCAGACATGGCAGGACCTGCGCGCCGTACAGAAGGCGCTGCAGTCTCCCGCCGGGTGAGACATCGCACGGAATACAACACCTCCATGCGTTGACGCACGTAGCGCCCGCGCGCGGTTCGGGTCATAAGCCTTGTCGGGCCGCGCCCTGCGGCCATGTCGGGCGATCATCATGAACATGCATATGGCGGACACCGCGATCGACGACACCGTGGCCAAGGCGAATGTGCGGCGGCTTGCGGCGGCGCAGGCCCTGACCGGCGCGAACGCGGCGGTGGTGTTCGCCACCGGTTCGATTGTCGGCGCGACGCTCGCGCCCAGCATCTCGCTCGCGACCCTGCCGCTCTCGATCTACATGCTCGGCCTCGCGGCCGGCACGCTGCCCACCGGCATGATCTCGCAGGCCTATGGCCGCCGCGCCGCCTTCATCGCCGGCACCGGCTGCGGCGCGCTCTGCGGCCTCATCGCCGCCGTCGCCATTCTGTACGGCTCGTTCTCTCTGTTTTGCTTCGCGACCTTCCTCGGCGGAATCTACGGCGCGGTCTCGCAGTCCTATCGCTTCGCCGCGACCGACAGCGCCAGTGTCGCTTACCGGCCAAAGGCGATTTCGTGGGTGATGGCGGGCGGCGTCTTCGCCGGTTTTCTCGGACCGCAACTTGTTCAGTGGACCATGGATTTCTGGCCGCCCTACCTGTTCGCGGTGAGTTTCCTTGTGCAGGCCGTTGTGGCGCTGATCGCAATGGTTGTGCTGGCTGGCGTCAATGCGCCCAAGCCCGCGCCCGCGCAGATGAGCGGCGGGCGGCCGCTCACGGAAATTATCCGGCAACCGCGGTTCATCGCTGCCGTGATTTGCGGCGCTGTTTCCTACACCGGCATGAACTTCCTGATGACCTCCGCGCCGCTCGCGATGAAGTTCTGCGGCCTGTCGTTGAGCGACTCCAATTTCGGAATTCAGTGGCACATCGTCGCGATGTTTGGACCGAGCTTCTTCACCGGCTCGCTGATCGCGCGCTTCGGCGCGGCGAAGGTCGCCGTGGTCGGCCTCCTGCTCGAAGCCGCCGCCGCCGTAGTCGGCCTGTCAGGCATCACAGCGATGCATTTCTGGATCGGACTGTTCGTGGTTGGCGTCGGCTGGAATTTCTCCTTCGTCGGTGCATCGGCGCTGATCGTCGCAACCCATGGCCCGCAGGAAGGCAAGAAGGTTCAGGCCTTCAACGACTTCATCGTGTTCGGCCTCGTGGCCGTCGGCTCCTTCTCATCCGGTCAGTTGCTGGCCAGCCACGGCTGGTCGATGGTCAACATCGTGCTGTTTCCGGCTGTCGCGCTGGCGCTCGCGGGAATGGCGTTCGCTGCTGTGACGCAGCGGCGCGTCGCGACTTGATCAAAATCGAAAGTTCGGATTATCTGGAAAGGTGAAGTCCGGGTGGGCGCGCGCGCGCTCACGAAAGATTCTACGCCCTCACCCCAACCCTCTCCCCACGGGAGAGGGAGCAGATCGCGGACGGCACCATCGCATACCGGTTTGACGTTAGCCGATTGCGAACTTCACCACGAAAACCAGAGCAAGAACCATCACCGCGGGTTTCGCGTCCGAGAAGCGGCCCGCGAGAATCTTGATCACCGCATAGGTGATAAAGCCGAGCCCGATGCCGGTGGCGATAGAATATGTCAGCGGCATCGCAATCGCTGTAACCACGGCGGGCGCATATTCGGTGACATCGTCCCATGCCATGTCCGCAAGCCCGCGCGCCATCACGCAGGCCACGTAAAGCAGCGCGGCCGCGGAAGCATAGGCCGGCACCATTCCGGCCAAGGGTGCGAAAAACAGCGCCAGCAGGAAGAACAGCGCGACGAACACCGCCGTCAGCCCCGTGCGGCCGCCCACCGCGACACCGGACGCGCTTTCGATATAGCTCGTGGTGGTCGATGTGCCGATCAGCGCGCCGAACATCGCGGCAAAACTGTCCGCCATCAGCGCCTGCTTCATGCGCGGCAGGTTGCCGTCCTTGTCGGTGAGGCCCGCGCGATGGGTGACGCCGATCAGCGTTCCGGCATTGTCGAACACGTCGATGAACAGGAAGCTGAACACCACGATCAGGAATGTCAGTTCGGTGGCGCGCGAGAAGTCGAGCTGAAATAACGTCGGCGCCAGCGACGGCGGCAGCGAGACGATGCCGTTGTAACTCGTCAGCCCCATCGGCAATCCGAGCAACGACACCGCGAGGATGCCGATCAGCGTTCCGCTGGCGATCTTGCGTGCATTCATCGCCACGATCAGCGCGAAACCCAGAAGGCACAGCACCGGCGCGGGATGCGCCACGCCGAGCGGACCTGCGGTCACCAGAGTGGCCGGGCTCGCCACCACGATCTTCGCCTGTTCCAGCGCGATGATCGCCAGAAACAATCCAACGCCGGCGGAGATGGCGAACTTAAGGTTTCGCGGAATGGCGTCGATGACGTATTCGCGCAGCCGGAACACCGACAGTGCGAGGAAGATCACACCCGAACAGAACACGGCGGCCAGCGCCTGCTGCCATGTATATTTGTAGCCGAGCACGACAGTGAACGCGAAGAACGCATTCAGCCCCATGCCCGGCGCCAGCGCGATCGGATAATTGGCGAGAAACGCCATTGCCAGCGTGGAGACCGATGCGGCAAGGCAGGTCGCGACGAACACCGCGCCCTTGTCCATTCCCGCATTGGCGAGGATCACCGGATTGACGAACACGATGTAGACCATCGTCAGGAAGGTGGTGACGCCGGCGACGAATTCGGTGCGGACGTCGGTGCCGTGCTGCGTCAGACCGAAGCGGCGGTCGAGAAAGGTCATCCCAGATGTGTCCGCCTGTTCAGTCATGAAGCCTCACCGTTATAGGAACCCCTGATTATCGAGAACCCTGCCCCACCGGGCGCACGATTCCCCAGCCGATCCGCACCAGTGGCTGGCGTCCCTTGACCAGACGCTCGAAGGAGCGCGGCACTTCCGGCACGAGGCCGGGAAACCGTTTGCGGATATCGTCCGGCGGCGTGCCCGCGGTATCCGCCGCTCGCCACACCACCACGCCGCCGGTCTCCGCGAAACGCTGCGGCGTGATCCAGGGCGTCTGCGTTGCGTCGAACATGACATGCGGGCGCGCATGCGCGGCGAAGCCAATCAATGCCGCCAGATGCGGATCGCCGGCCACTGCCGCGAGCGGACGGCCGGTGCGCCGCTCGAAATTCTCCCCGAAGAAGCGGCCGATGTCGCGCGCGGGCAGCGATGTCCGCGCCTCGGTGCTTCCGATCCATGGCTGGATGAATGTGACGCCCAGAATGACAACGGCCGGCGCAGCCACGACCACCAGCCAGACCGTGCGCAGGAAATGTTGCCGGCGCAGCGCGATCAGGTCTCCCGACGCGATCACGATGGCAAGCCCCACCAGCAGCAGCGCAATCCCGTCGCCGCCGGTGACCTGGTCGTGGCCGAACAGCGCGGCGATGAAACTCAGCACAAACGGAGGAACCAGCGCGAAGACATAGACAAACAGCCGCGCGAACGGATCGACCGGCGGACGGAAAATCAGCGGCGGGTCTTCGTTCTTGCGGTCGAGCACACGCGAATTGGCGATCAGCAGCAGCGCCACACCGGACAGCGCGAACACAAGTCCGGCCAGCAGCCCGCCCCAGCCGAGCGCCCGGTCCTGCAACTGCGCCACCGCGGGCAACGACGGCAACGTGAGTGTGTCGATCCGGATCAGCCAGATGACATAGGGCAGCACCACGACCACCAGGACGATGGCGGCATAAAGCGTGTCCATCGACGCCAGCGCGCGCCGCCCTTTCGGCGTCGCCAGCACGAACACCGCCAGCGTCGCCAGCAGCGGCAGCGCCGCCGATGTGGTCAGAACCAGAAGCCCGATTTCCACGGGCAGCGCGACCCACGCACGCCGCCGCCCCTGCCCGACGATCTGCCATGCATGGAGCAGGATCAAAGCCCAGAGCGGGCGCGCCACGATGGCCGGACCGAACTCGGCTCCCGGAAACGAAAAGGCGGTGATCCCCGCCGTCAGCAGCACCGCAAGGACAGCCTGCTGGGCGCCGGCAATGGTGCGGCCCAGTTTGAACAGCGCCCAGAACGTCACAATGAAGCAGAGCTGCGCGGCGAGATAGACGCCGAAAATGTGACCGCCTGCGAGACGGAAGGCGACATCCGCCAGCCAGAACGCCAGCGGCGGCCCGAGATGGGTGCCGACCTGATACTCCCGGCCGAACGCGAGCACTGTCGCGACGTCGCCGGGCGGGCTTCCGTAGACAAGCCATGGCAGGAACAGCCAGAGCGCAGCCTGCGCCAGCACCGCGATCCAGAAGATCAGGCGCGGCCGGGCGCGGATCAGTTCAACGATCAGGGATGTGAAGCGCATGAATCGCGTGAACCGGCTTCGCGGAAGGACGCCCCACTGATAAAGCGCATGACGCGATCAGGCAACCGAGCCGCTCAGTTGGCCACGGCTGTCTGTTCGGACGCGACGAGCATCTCGATCTGCGCCGGCTTCGGCGGCGTATCGTCTTCGCCGTAATGCTTGCGGCGCGATGCGGCCACAGGCGCGAAAAAGCGGCGGTGGTGAATGGTCGGCCCCAATCGGTCGAGCGCTTCGAGATGGGCCGGAACGCCATATCCCATATGCTGCTCGAAGCCGTAGCCGGGATGATCCAGCGCGAGGCGGCACATCAGCCGGTCGCGCGATACCTTGGCGACGATGGAAGCAGCGGCAATCGACAGCACGATACCGTCGCCGCCGATTACGGCCTCGCAATCGCAGGATGTCGCCAGACGGTCACGCCCGTCGACAAAGACGTGCTTCGGCGCCTCGGGCAGCGCGCGGACCGCGCGCGTCAACGCCCACAGCGAGGCGCGCAGGATATTGTCGCGGTCGATCCGCGACGGCGGCGCGACCGCCACCGACACCAGCGCGGTGGCGCAGATGTCCTCGAACAGTTGCTCCCGGCGTTCCTTCGACAGCCGTTTGGAATCGTCGATGCCTTTGGGAATCCGCTTGGGATCGAGAATCACCGCCGCCGCGACCACCGGCCCGGCAAGCGGCCCGCGCCCGGCCTCGTCGCAGCCCGCGACCGGCCACACGCCGCGCTTGATCAGCGCGCGCTCTCGGCGAAAGCTCGGCGCGGCGGCGCGCACGGGCTTCTTTGCAGCGTCAGCAGGAACAGCAGGGGATTTCCGAATCATGCGGCGATGCTGCGGGTATGGACGCAGCCCCGCAAGCCGGAACTTTCATCCGTGCCCGTTATTCAGAACGGCCCACACCTGACACGATAGACGGTCTTGCTCCCTCTCCCCGCGTGCGGGGAGAGAGTTGGGGGGAGGGGCAAAATCTCTTACCGATGAACCCTTGCCCTCACCCGCTCGCTTTGCTCGCGACCTCTCCCCGTAAACGGGGAGAGGTTAAATGAACGCACAGACTTTTGTCTCAGAACAAATCCAGTTGCTCGTTGGCGGGCTTGGGCCGGGCGAAGTGTGCCGTCGTCAGCTTGGAGCGGCGCTTGTTAAGCCCGAGCTTCTCGCAGGCGATCTCGAAACGCCGCCCGATCATCCAGGCCATCGGTCCGGTGCCCTTCATACGCGTGCCCCATTGCGAGTCGTAGTCGCGGCCATCGCGCATGTCCCGGATCAGGGTGAAGACGTGGCGATAACGGTCCGGATAATTCGCCAGCAGCCATTCGCGGAACAGGTCGCGCACCTCCAGCGGCAGGCGCAGCAGCACATAGCTCGCTTCCTTGACGCCGGCGTGGGCCGCCGCATCCAGAATGCGCTCGATCTCGGAATCGTTCAGCGCCGGGATCACGGGCGCGACCATCACCGTTGTCGGGATTCCGGCCTCGGCAAGCTGGCGCAGCGCCTCCAGCCGCTTCAGCGGGGTCGAGGCGCGCGGCTCCATGGTGCGCGCCAGCTTCGGATCGAGCGATGTCACGGACATCGCGACCTTGGCGAGATTGCGCTTCGCCATCCTAGCAAGGATGTCGATGTCGCGTGTCACCAGCGCCGACTTGGTGACAATGCCGACGGGATGTCCCGTGCGCTCCAGCACTTCGAGAATGCCGCGCATGATTTTGTGCTCGCGCTCGATCGGCTGATACGGATCGGTGTTGGTGCCGATCGCGATCATGCGCGGCTCATATCCCGACGCGGCCAGTTCTTTCTCCAGCAAGGCCGGCGCATCGGGCTTGGCGAACAGGCGCGACTCGAAATCCAGCCCCGGCGACAGACCGAGATAGGCATGGGTCGGGCGCGCGAAGCAGTAGACGCAGCCGTGCTCGCAGCCGCGATACGGATTGATCGAGCGGTCGAAACCGATATCGGGCGAGTCGTTGCGGGTGATAACCTTGCGCGCGGTGTCGACAGCCACCGTGGTCTTGAAGGGCGGCAATTCCTCAAGGCTCTGCCAGCCATCGTCGAAGGTGACTCGCGCCTCGGCCTCGAACCGCCCGCTGACGTTGGACTGCGCGCCGCGGCCACGCCGCCGCTGCCGGTCGATCGCGACTTCGATCTCCGGAAAGGGAGAAGGAACACCCGCCGGTCCTTGGACGGGGGATTGGGGGGGCGTCACCGGCGGGTGTTTGAGGGCATGGGATGCATGGCTCATGCGGAGAACATAACACCTCAAGAGAACAAAACAAGAACTCAATACTCCCCGTCCCCAATTTTCGGAGCGAGGTTTGCCGCCTGCGTCCGTCCGTCCGGCTGGTAAGGCGGGACCGGCGAAATGCCCAGCCGTTCATGAATGCCGCAAAAAGCTGCATCCGAAGGGCTGTTCTGACCGTGACAAGATGATAACGGTGTCGCATCAAGCGGATACGCCAGACACAACGCCCATCATGATTAGTGTTGTCATTCCCACGGAAGGTGCCGAGCAGCCCGTCGTTGCCACCCTCGCGGCCCTGGTGCCGGGAGCGGCTGCCGGCCTGATCCGGGATGTGGTGCTGGTGGACCGTGCCGGCTCAAGCGCGATCGCGCACGTCGCCGATGTCGCGGGCTGCAACTTCCTGAAATTCGACGGATCGCGCGCAGCGGCTCTTGCGGCTGGCGCGCAGCAAAGCCGCTCGCCTTGGCTGCTGTTCCTGCTACCGGGCGCGGTGCTGGATTCCGGCTGGATCGACGAAACCACCCAGTTCATCCAGAATGTTTCCTTAAGCGGCCGCCAGCGCGCCGGCGTGTTCCGCTATGCACGCTCGCCTTATGAGAACGCCACCGTGCGTGACGGGGTGAAGTCGCTGGCGCGGTTCATTTCCGGCCCCTCCCCCGATCAGGGCCTGCTGATCGCCCGCGATCATTACGAGAAGGTTGGCGGCTATGCCCCCGCCGCCCGGCGCGCCGAAGCCAAGCTGCTGTCGAAACTGGGGCGGACCGGTCGCGCCGTGCTGCGGACCCGGATTTTCGTTGCCGCCTGATAGTTGCCTCCGTCAACTTATTAGTTGACCGCGTCAACAATCATGTCAGAATGCCCTCGAACAGCGACGAGGCGCATTGGCCGATGGCATCCGCTCCAGACCACGAGAACGACAGCAGGATCGACGCGATCCGCCGCTTCAACCGCTTCTACACCCGCAAGATCGGCGTGCTCGAACAGCATCTGCTGGAAAGCCCATTCACGCTGACGGAAGCACGCGTGCTGTTTGAACTCGCGCATCGGGGCGGCGCGCTCGCCAAGGAGATCGGCGCCGAACTCGGCCTCGATCCCGGCTATCTCAGCCGCATCGTGCAGGCCTTCACCGAGCAGGGGCTGATTACGCGTACGCCGGTCGCCAGCGATCGCAGGCAGTACGAAATCGCGCTTACCGCCAGGGGCAAGGCGGCTTATGGCCGCCTCGAGCGCGCATCGTGTGCGGAAGTCGGCAAAATGGTCGCGGCGCTGCCGGGCGACGGCGGACAACGCCTTGTCGAGGCCATGACCACCATCGAAAGACTCTTGGGCGACGGCAGTCATCGCCCGGAGGTGACGGTGCGCCCGCACAGGCCCGGCGACATGGGCTGGATCGTACAGCAGCACGGCGCGCTCTATGCGCGCGAATATGGCTGGGATATTTCATTCGAGGGCCTATGCGCGGAAATCGCCGCGGAATTTTTGAAGAGCTTCGATCCCGCGCGCGAGCGCTGCTGGATTGCAGAGATCGACGGCCGGCAGGCCGGTTCGGTGTTTCTGGTGAAGAAATCCGATGAGGTTGCAAAAATCCGTTTGCTGCTGATCGACCCGTCGGCGCGTGGTCTCGGAATCGGCAAGCGGCTGGTTGGCGAGTGCATCGCGTTCGCGCGAAGCTGCGGCTACCGCAGAATCACGCTGTGGACCCAGAGCATCCTTCTCGCGGCGCGTGGCATTTATCAGAGCGCAGGGTTCGTTCATGTCGCGAGCGAACCGCATCGCAGTTTCGGCCACGACCTGATCGGTGAGACATGGGAGCTTGAATTGTGAAGCGAAGGCGTGACCAGCCTCGCGTCACGCCGGACCTCATCGCCTTCCACAGGCTCAATGCACGGCAGCTTCGCCTGGAAGCGCGCCGCGCGTTCGTACGCGCGCTCATTGCGTGGCTGGCAGGAATGTTGCGGCGCTGAGACCGGAGGCTATTTCGCCTTGCCGCGCTTCAGGTGCTCATCGAGCCGCGGCATGATCTCGACGAAGTTGCATGGCCTGGTGCGGTAGTCGAGCTGGGCGGCGAGAATGCCGTCCCAGCCGTCCCGGCACGCGCCCGGCGATCCCGGCAGACAAAAGATGAATGTCGTACCCGCGACGCCTGCGGTGGCGCGGCTTTGAATGGTCGAGGTGCCGATCTTGGCATGACTGAGCATATGAAACGCGATGGAGAAACCGTCCATCCGCTTCTGGAACAGCGGTTCGGCGGCATCGGGCGTGACATCGCGTCCGGTGAAGCCCGTTCCGCCTGTGGTGATGATGACGTCAATGCCGGGATCGGCGATCCACATCCGCAGCTTGGCCTGGATCGCGTCGATGTCGTCGGTGACGATGTCGCGCGCCGCGAGGCGATGACCCGCCGCCGTCAGACGATCCGCCAGCGTCGCGCCCGACTTGTCGTCGTCCAGCGAGCGGGTGTCGGACACGGTGAGCACCGCGATGTTGAGCGGAATGAACGGCTTTATTTGGATTTCGGCCGACACGATGTGAACCTCTTGTCCCGGACGCGATGCAGCGCCAGCGCTGCTTCGCAGAGCCGGGACCGCAACGGATTCCGGCATGTGTAACGCTCCCGGATCAGCCGCGCACCGTTACACGCTGCGCTGCATCCGGGACACGCTCAGAGCTGCACGCCCGGCGCAAACGTATTGCACGCCTGCACGCTGCCCTGCTGATAGCCGGTCATGAACCAGCGCTTGCGCTGCGCCGCCGAGCCATGAGTGAACGAGTCCGGCACCACGCGCCCGGTCGACTGCCGCTGCAGCGTATCGTCGCCGATCGCGGACGCAGTCTGCAGCGCGGCGTCAATATCGCCGGCTTCGAGGAAGCCGGGCCGCTTCTTCTCCTCGCGATTGACCCAGACACCGGAGAGGCAATCGGCCTGCAATTCGACGCGGACCTGAATCGCGTTGGCTTGGGCTTTGCTGCCCGCCTGCTCCTGCATCTGCCGCGCCTTGTCGAGGATGCCGAGCAGGTTCTGGATGTGATGGCCCGCCTCATGCGCGATGATGTAAGCGGCGGTGAACTTGCAGGCATTACCCGAGCAGCCACGGAACCGGGTCTCGACCTCGCGGAAGAATCCGGTGTCGAGGAAAATCTGCCGGTCGGGCGGGCAGTAGAATGGGCCCATGGCCGACTGCGCCATGCCGCAGCGGCCACCGTTGGTGGCGTTGCGGAACAGCACGATGCGCGGGCCGCGATAGGTCTGGCCGCTGGCCGAGAAGATTTCGCTCCACCGGTCGTCGATTTCGCCGAGCACGCCGGCGATCATGCTGCCCATTTCGTCCGTCGGCGCGCCGGCCTTCGGCGGGCTGCTGGTCCTGCGGTCGGTCTGATAGGTCGGCGCCTGCTGTCCGCCGGTGAGAATTTCCGCGCCGCCGATCAGGATGCGCGGGTCGATGCCGACGGCCCAGCCGATCAGGCCGAGCACAATGACGGTTCCGATGCCGAGGCCGCCGCCTCCGCCCATGGGGAATCCGAAACCGCCGCCACCGCCGCCGAAACCTCCGCTGTCGTCGCGGCGATCGTCGATATTGTCGCTGCGGCGGAAATCATCGTAACGCATCGGAAATCTCCTCAACAGGCGGGCGCATCATGATGACGCATGGTCACATGGCGCGACGGAGCCGCAAAGCATCTGTTAACGATTCATACCGTGCCCGGCAAAAATTGCCTAGCACTGTCTCATGCGCCATTCCGGCGTGTTTTCACGCTGTCACATGAATGGTGGCTGAATTTTTCGCATTCAAACGCGATGTCCGCGTCCCGTGGTGAGTCACCGGCTGCGTCGCGCGCGCGCATTCGCATTAACGCGCTCATCGCGAACCGGTTTCGGAATCGATTTCGGATTCGTCACAAACCGTTTTCCGATTAAGCCGATTTTTACCTTGGGCCTTCATGGTGATGACAGTCGGATTTGTTGGTCCCGCGTCGCCGACTGCGTCGCCTGAGTCAGGTTTTGAGTCATGGTTGTGTCGCGTCGCGGGGCGTCTGCAAAGGCGCCCCGCACTCAATTTGAAATGCCATCAAGCTCGCACATCGTCCTTGGCGATTGCGTGGCTGAGATGTCGAAACTGCAGGCCGGTTCGGTCGATCTGGTGTTCGCAGATCCGCCGTACAATCTGCAATTGAAGGGCGATCTCAAGCGCCCCGACGAATCCCATGTCGATGCCGTGAACAACGACTGGGACAAGTTCTCATCCTTCACCGCCTATGACGATTTCACCCGCGCATGGCTGCTTGCCGCGCGCCGCGCCATGAAGCCGTCGGCGACGATCTGGGTGATCGGCTCCTATCACAACATTTTCCGCGTCGGCGCGATCATGCAGGATCTGGGATTCTGGATTCTCAACGACATTGTGTGGCGCAAGACCAACCCGATGCCGAATTTCCGCGGCCGCCGTTTCACCAATGCGCATGAAACCATGATCTGGGCCGCGCGCGACGAGAATGCCAAGGGCTACACCTTCAATTACGAAGCCCTGAAGGCCGCCAACGAGGACGTGCAGGCACGTTCCGACTGGACCATCCCGCTTTGCACCGGAGAGGAACGCCTCAAGGGCAGCGACGGCAAGAAGGTTCACCCGACCCAGAAGCCGGAAGGCCTGCTGGCCCGTGTGCTGCTGTCATCGTCGAAGCCAGGCGATCTCGTCATCGACCCGTTCAACGGCACCGGCACCACGGGCGCTGTCGCCAAGCGACTCGGCCGCCGCTACATCGGATTCGAGCGCGACAAGACCTACGCCAAGGCCGCCGAGGCGCGGATCGCCGCCATCGAGCCGCTGCCGGAAGCAACCCTCGCGCCGTTCATGACCGCGCGCGGCGCGCCGCGCGTGGCGTTCTCGGAGCTTGTCGAACGCGGCATGATCGTGCCCGGCACCAAACTGGTCGATTCCAAGAAGAAGCACGCCGCTCTGGTGCGCGCCGACGGCGCCATCATGCTCGGCGACAAGGTCGGCTCGATCCACCGCATGGGCGCGCTGGCGCAGGGCGCGGAAGCCTGCAACGGCTGGTCGTTCTGGCATGTCGAGACCAAGAAGGGTCTGCGCCTGATCGACGAACTGCGCGCCGAAATCCGCAGCGAGATGGCGGCAGGCTGAGTTTCAGCAACGTCTTGTAATGCGCCGCGCCGGAATCATTCCGGCGCGGCGTTTTCGTATTCAGACAGCCGTCCGCATCTGCGATGCCGGAAACGGACCGAGCACGCGCTCGACCAGCGCCGTGTCGCAGTATTCCTTGATCTCCTTGATCCGGCCGTTCTCGACCCTCCAGACCATGCAATACTCATTGTCGTAGCGGTCGCCCGATTTGGTGACGTTGTCGCCCTTCGCTTCGACCACGACGAAGTCGGCCTCGGCAATAAAGTTGAAGGCCAGCGTGCGCGGACGATCCGTCAGCAGGGCGCGCAGGCGAGCAAACAGGCCGTTGGTGATGGCATCCTTGCCTCTAAAACTGCCCGACCAGGAGCACTGTCCGGTCTGAACCCAGATCGCGTCGTCCGCGAGATGGTCGATGAAGGTTGTTCCGCCACGGTTGGCGGAGTCGGTAAAAACCTGCTGGATGAGTTTCTTGTTGGCTTCGGCACTCATGGGTTCCGTCCTTTGCTAAATGGATGGACGGATGATGGACCCGCTACCGATATTCTTCCAATCAATTCTTCATATGATATATATTCGCCGCATGAATTTGGCTTCGCTTGATCTCAATCTTCTCGTCGCTCTCGACGCGCTGCTGCTGGAAGCGAATGTCGGCCGTGCCGCGATGCGGATCGGCCTGTCGCAACCTGCCGCGAGCCACGCATTGCGGCGGCTGCGCGAGGTCCTCGGCGATCCGCTGCTGGTGCGCAACGGCGCGCGCATGGAGTTAACCCCCCGCGCGCAGGCGCTGCGTGCGCCGCTTGCGCAGGCGCTCGATCAGGTGCGCGGCCTGTTCATGCCGGACGAATTCGACGCCGCGCGCAGCGAGCGGCGCTTCCGCCTGATGATGCCGGACCTCGCCGTCGAACTGCTGATGCCGCCGCTGATGAAGAAGCTGGACAGCCTTGCGCCCCATGTGCGGATCGAGGTGGTGCCGTGGCGCGGGCCTGCGATCTTCACCGCCGAATTCGCCCGCACCATCGACATGGTGATCAGTATCGGCGATGCGTTCAAGGGCTTTCACCGGCAGCTTCTCTACACGGATTCCGACGCGCTCGCAGTGCGCAAGGGACATCCCGCCGGCGCGCGGCTGAAGAACAAGGAGACCTTCTTCAAAGCGCGGCATGTCGCCGTCGTCATTCGCGGCCAGAGCGAAGACCTGATCGACACATGGCTGCGCCCCAAGGGCATGGAACGGCGGATCGCGCTTGTGGTACCGAGCTATATCGAAGCCCTGCATGTCGCCGCGCGCACCGATCTCGTCGCCTTCGTGCCGCGCCGTCTGATTGCCGCGCTGGCCCGGCAACTGTCGCTGATAACGGTTGCACCGCCGCTCGATCCGGGCATCGATGAACAGTTCATGTTCTATCCGACCCGCGCACAGATGGACCCCGGCTCGATCTGGCTGCGGACCCTGATGCTCGGGATCGGGCGCGACATGGAAAAGGTCCGGCGGAAAGCCGTTTAGCCCGGCCTTTCGCAATTGCCCCCATGCCCTTCGGCGTGCGATGACACGTCCAAAATCGGGAGCGTCCATCATGACCATTCTCATCGCAGGCGGCGGGATCGGCGGGCTGACGCTTGCCCTCAGCCTTCATCAGGTCGGCATTCCGTGCCGCGTGTTCGAGAGCGTACCGGAACTGAAACCCCTCGGCGTCGGCATCAATGTGCTGCCCCATGCGGTGCGCGAACTGACCGAACTCGGCCTGCTCGACAAGCTCGACGCCGCCGGTGTCCGGACCAAGGAACTCGCCTACTTCTCCAAACGCGGCAAGCCGATCTGGAGCGAGCCGCGCGGGCTTGATGCCGGTTATAAGTGGCCGCAGGTCTCGATCCATCGCGGCGTGCTGCATCATATCCTGCTCGACGCCGTGATTGAGCGCCTCGGCCGCGACGCCGTGCTCAACAATCATCATCTGGCGGATTTTACTTCGACTCCGGAGGGAGTCTCCGTCCGCTTCATCGACAAGGCAACCGGACAGGACGCCGGGACCTATGACGGCACGCTACTGATTGCCGCCGACGGCATTCATTCGGCGGTGCGCGCAAAACTCTATCCGGAAGAAGGCGCGCCGATCTGGAACGGCCGCATTCTCTGGCGCGGCATCACCGAAACGGGCGCCTTCCTGTCGGGCCGCACCATGATCATGGCAGGCCATGAGAGCCTCAAGTTCGTCTGCTACCCGATCTCCGGGGAATTGCCGAACGGCAAGCGCCGCATCAACTGGATCGCCGAGCGCTATTTCCCGCCGGAGCATCAGTGGCGGCGCGAAGACTATAATCGCGCAGCGAAGCTGGAAGAGTTCCTGCCCTGGTTCGAGGACTGGCGCTTCGACTGGCTCGATGTTCCCGGCCTGATCCGCAACGCCTCGCAGGCCTATGAGTATCCGCTGGTGGATCGCGATCCTGTGGACCGCTGGACCTTCGGCAATGTCACGCTGATGGGCGACGCCGCGCATCCGATGTATCCGATCGGCTCCAACGGCGCATCGCAAGCCATTCTCGATGCCCGCGTGCTGACCCGCGAAATTCTCAATCACGGCGAGACAACTGCGGCCCTGCAGGCCTATGAAGCCGAACGCCGCCCGGCCACCACTGAACTCGTCAAGCTCAACCGCCGCAACGGCCCCGAGCAGGTGATGCAGCTTGTGGAAGAGCGCGCGCCGAACGGCTTCAATGTGGTCACCGAGGTCATGAGCCAGCAGGAACTGGAAGACGTCGCCAACACCTACAAGCGTGTCGCGGGTTTCCAGGTCGAAGCGCTCAACGCCAAGCCGCCGATCGTGCCGCGGCCCGAGACGCCTGCGATGTCCAGCGCGGGCTAATCGCCGAGGCCATGCGCGATCACCTTGCGCATGACATTCGGCAGCGCTTCATCCTTCAGTGTCGCAATCGGCACCCATCGCATCCCATCCGGTGCGCGCGTCCGTGCAGGAACGCTTGCCGTATAGACAACAAGCTCGAGCGGGAAATGCGTGAAGACGTGCGTCACCACGCCAACCTTGCGATGCCAGCGTGAAACTTTCAGCGCCGGAGCCTGTTCGCGCGCCACCTTGTCGTCGTGGCCGGCGAGCCAGTCGGAGTTCGGCACCTCCGTCATGCCGCCGAGCAATCCCTTGTCCGGCCGCGTGCGCACCAGCAGGTCATCGCCCCTCGTGACCACAAAGGCCGCCCCGCGCCGGAGCGTTCCGGTCTTTTTCGGCGCCTTGCGCGGAAACGTCTCCTGATCGCCGCGCGTGCGCGCCGCGCAATTGTCGTTGAGCGGACAGAGCACGCAGGCGGGTTTCTTCGGCGTGCAGATCGTTGCGCCAAGATCCATCAGCGCCTGCGCGCTGTCACCGGCGCGCGAACGCCAGAGCAATGTCGCTGCAAGCTCCTGAATCATCGGCTTCGATTTCGGCAGCGGCTCTTCCACCGCGAACAACCGCGACACCACGCGCTCGATATTGCCGTCAACCGGCATGGTTTGGCGATCGAATGCAATCGCGGCAATCGCCGCCGCCGTATAGGGACCGACGCCCGGCAACGTCCGCAAGCCTTCTTCAGTGTCGGGAAACGCGCCGCCGTGCTCGTGCAGCACGGTGACCGCGCAGGCGTGAAGATTGCGCGCGCGGGAATAGTAGCCGAGCCCGGCCCACATCCGCAGCACATCATCGAGCGAGGCTGCGCCCAGCGCGGCGACCGTCGGCCAGCGCGCGGTGAATTTCTCGAAATACGGCCCGACCGCCTTCACCGTGGTCTGTTGCAGCATGATTTCCGACAGCCACACGCGATAGGGATCGCTGGTCTGGCCCGGCGGCGCGCGCCAAGGCAGTTGCCGCCGGTGGCGGTCATACCAGGCGAGCAGCAACGCCGGGCGATCGGCGACCTGCGTTTCCGGAGATTTCTTTCGCCGCGCAGCGGCGCCTGATAGGGTCATAGTGCCATATGTACCGACGACAGCCACCCATGAACAAGCCCGGCCCCCTCACCGCAAAGCCGTTATCCGCATTGCTCGGCAATGCGATCAATGACGCCTTTGCAAAGCAGGGCTTCGCCTCCCGCGAACTGGTGACGCGATGGGCCGATATTGTCGGCGCGAATGTGGCAGCACATTCGGAACCTTTGAAAATTCAGTGGCCACGCCCGGTCGAGAACCAGCCGCCGGAGCCCGCCACACTGGTGCTGCGGGTCGAAGGCCCGATGGCGCTGGAAATCCAGCACACCTCCGATGTCATCATCGAGCGGGTCAACCGGTTCTTCGGCTGGAACGCGGTGGGCCGGATCGCATTGCGTCAGGCGCCGCTGTCGCGCCGGCCCGTCAAGAAGCTGAAAAAAGGGCCTGACGCCGCCGCTGTCGCCAAGATCGAAGCCTCGCTCGGCAGCGTGGAAGATCAGGATTTACGCGCGGCGCTGGCGCGGCTTGGCGCGTCGATCAAGCGGAAGTGAGGATTCCGGCGCAGTGCCGGGCGCGGCCCGGCATTGCCACATTCATGGTTTCAAGCTACGGCATGAACCCCGACATGCGGGAACCGGTTTCGCGTTCCCATCAGGCGTGACAGCGCCGATCGCACGACTTTCCCGGAGCAGACCGTTGAACATCACGCGCCGCACCTTCACCGCCGCCCTGTCCGTGACCGCCTTTGCCACAGCGCTCGGCGTTTCGCCATGGCAGTTGATCGGCGAGGCCAACGCCCAGACCGCCGCAGAAATCGCCCAGGCCGGTGAACTCGGCGACATGGCGCTCGGCGCGAAGGATGCGCCCGTCACCATCATCGAATACGCCTCGATGACCTGCCCCCACTGCGCGGCCTTTACCAAGGATGTGTTTCCGCAGATCAAGACCGCCTACATCGACACCGGCAAGGTGCGCTTCATCTTCCGCGAATTCCCGCTGGATCAGGTGGCCCTCGCCGCCTCCGCACTGGCCCGCTGCGTGGCCAAGGATGACTCGCAAAAGTATTTCGCCATCGTCGACATTCTGTTCAAGCAGCAGAACGATCTCGCCAGCGACGCGCTCGGCACCATCAACCGCGTCGGCAAGCAGGCTGGTTTCAGCGAGCAGATGATCAAGGATTGCGTGCAGGGCGATCCGAAAATCCAGAAGGGCATTCTGGATGTGCGTGAGCATGCCTACAAGACACTCAAGGTCAACTCGACGCCGTTCTTCTTCGTCAATGGAACTCCGGTGAAAGGCGAGACCTCGTTCGACGCCTTCGAGAAGATGATCAAGCCGCTGCTCAAGAGCTGAGAGCGCAAGCCGGGAACCCGGCAAACATCCTGAGATTCCTTTGGAAATCCCGGGAATTTCGCCTAAATCGCTCCCAAATCCCTTGGGAAAAGCCCTCCAGGCCGGTTGCCCTGCGCAGCCGGCCTCGCCATTGTGCGGACAGTCCGAGGCGCATTCCGCGACTCAGCTATACTGGCACAGGGCCGCTATGACCTTGCCCCGGCTAAAGATTCTGGCCCGGCCAACAGAGCACCGATTGCATGAAACTGACGCGCCTTCGCCTTCACGGCTTCAAGTCCTTCGTTGAGCCGACCGACTTTCTGATCGAGCCGGGTCTCACCGGCGTGGTCGGCCCGAACGGATGCGGCAAGTCGAACCTTGTCGAAGCGCTGCGCTGGGCGATGGGCGAAACCTCGCACAAGTCGCTGCGCGCCGCCGACATGGACGCGGTGATCTTTGCAGGCTCGGGCAATCGTCCGGCGCGCAACCACGCCGAAGTGGCGATGACCATCGACAATTCCGATCGCTCGGCGCCGTCCGCCGTGAACGATCAGGACATGCTTGAAATCTCACGCCGCATCGAGCGCGAAGCAGGCTCTGTCTATCGCATCAACGGCAAGGACGTACGCGCGCGCGACGTGCAGATCCTGTTCGCGGACGCCGCCACCGGTGCGCGCTCGCCCGCTCTCGTCCACCAGGGCAAGATCGGCGAAATCATTCAGGCCAAGCCTGAACAGCGCCGCCGCGTGCTGGAAGACGCCGCGGGTGTCGCCGGTCTTCATGCCCGCCGTCACGAAGCCGAACTGCGCCTGCGTGCCGCCGAAACCAACCTCACCCGCGTCGAGGACGTGATCGGCCAGCTTGCCGGCCAGATCGAAGGCCTGAAGAAGCAGGCGCGTCAGGCGATCCGCTACCGCGAAGTCGCCGCCAAGGTGCGCAAGGCCGAAGCGCTGCTGTTCCATCTGCGCTGGCTGCAGGCCCATGCTGACGTCAACGAAGCCGGCCAGACCCACGACCTCAACGTCCGCGAGCAGGCCGAGCGTGTTCAGCAGCAGGCGGAAGCCGCGCGCATCCAGGCGATCCGCGCCTCCGAACTGCCGGGCCTGCGCGACAGCGAAGCCCGCGCCGCCGCCGGCCTGCAGCGCCTCACCAACGCTCGCGAAATGCTCGACCGCGAGGAAGCGCGCGCCAAGGAGCGCGTGGTCGAACTCGATCGCCGTCTCACGCAATTCGCCGCCGACATCGAGCGTGAGCAGCGCCAGTTGTCCGACGCCGACGTCGCGCTGGAGCGCCTTGAATCCGAAGACAGCATTCTCAAGGAAGAAATCCGCTCGCGCGTCGAGACCCGCTCCGGCGCCGATGAGCGCGTGGCGGAAGCCGAAGCCACGCTGGCCGCCGCCGAGCGCACCTTCTCCGAACTGACCACCGCGCTGGCCGACCTCACAGCACGGCGCACACAGATCGAATCCAACATTCGCACCCATCGCGACCGTCTGGCGCGGCTCGATCAGGACATCGCCACCGCTGAGGGCGAAGTCGAAAAACTCAACGCCGAGACCGGCGGCCTCGGCGATATCGAGACACTGGTTGCCGCGATGGAATCCGCCGCGGAAGCTGTCCTCGTGGCCGAAGCGACGACACAGGCCAACGAAGCCGCGCATGTCACCGCACGCGCCACGCTGGAAGCCTCGCGCGCACCGCTGGCCGACGCCGAAAAGCGCGTGCAGCGTCTGGAAACCGAAGCCAAGACCATCTCCAAGATCGTCAACGGCGAAACCAAGAACCTGTGGCCGCCGATTATTGATGGGGTGAATGTCGCCAAGGGCTTCGAGAAGGCGCTGGGCGCTGCGCTCGGCGACGATCTCGATGCACCGGTCGATCCGTCCGCGCCGCTACGCTGGGCCAGCGTCGGTCCTGTCAGCGGCGATCCCGCCCTGCCCGGCGGCGTTGAATCTCTCGCCGCGCATGTCACTGCACCGCCGGAACTGTCGCGCCGTCTGGCGCAAATTGGTGTCGTCACCCGCGAACGCGGCGCGCAACTGATGTCGCAACTCAAGACCGGCCAGCGGCTGGTCTCGCGTGAAGGCGACCTGTGGCGCTGGGACGGCTTTGTCGCCGCGGCCCACGCACCGACCGGCGCGGCGCGCCGTCTCGCCGAGCGCGCACGTCTTGTCGATATCGAAGCCGAGATCGAGCAGGCCCGCGCGGATGCCATCGCCAAGCGTCAGGCGCTGGAAAACGCCGAAACCGAACTGAAGGCCGCGTCCGCCGCCGAAAGCGCCGCGCGCGAAGCCGTCCGCTCCGCCCAGCGCGAAGCCAATGCCGCCCGCGAGCAGCATGCCAACGCGGAACGCGAGATCAACCGTCATGCTTCCCGCCGTTCTGCGCTGGACGAGCGCCGCGCCCGCCTGACCGAAGACCGCGCCGAAGCCCATGGCGCGCATGAAGCCGCCATCGCCGCGCTGAGTGATCTGCCGTCGAGTGCCGAGAACGACGAAAAGCTCGCCACCGTCCGCGCCGACATGGACGGCCATCGCCAGCTTGCCGCGCAGGTGCGCGCCGAGGCGCAGGCGCTTGCCCGCGAAGCCGAACTCGCCGACCGGCGCGTGCAGGCGATTGTCGCCGAGCGCAACGAATGGATGAGCCGCAAGAACAACGCAGCCTCGCAGATCGCGACCATCGAGACGCGCATTGTCGAGGTCACCACCGAGCGCGCCGAACTTGAGAACGCGCCGGAAGTATTCGCCGAGAAGCGCAGCGCACTGATCAGCGAAATCGAGCACGCCGAGTCCGACCGCCGCATGGCGGCCGACGCATTGGCGACGGCCGAGACCGCGATGGCGGAAACCGACCGCGTGGCCCGCGCCACGCTGGATGCGCTGTCGGCCTCGCGCGAAGCCTGCGCCCGCTCCGAGGAACGGATGGAAGGCACCCGCCGCCGTCTCGACGACATCGAGCGCGAAATCCGCGACATGCTCGAGGTCGAGCCGCAAGGCGTCGCCGCGCTCGCCGAGATCACGCCGGAAAGCGAGCTTCCCCCGGTGACCGAAATCGAAGCCGATCTTGAAAAGCTCCGCCGCGACCGCGAGCGCCTTGGCGCCGTCAACCTGCGCGCCGAGGAAGAACTGCGCGAGGTCGAAACCCAGCACACCGGCCTCACCACCGAGCGCGACGACCTCGTGGAAGCGATCAAGAAGCTGCGCACCGGCATCCAGAGCCTGAACAAGGAAGCGCGCGAGCGCCTCTTGACCTCGTTCGAGACGGTCAACAATCACTTCAAGCGGCTGTTCACCGAACTGTTCGGCGGCGGTCAGGCCGAACTGACCCTGATCGAGAGCGACGATCCGCTGGAAGCCGGTCTCGAAATCATCGCCAAGCCGCCCGGCAAGAAGCCGCAGACGCTGTCGCTGCTCTCCGGCGGCGAGCAGGCGCTGACCGCGCTGGCGCTGATCTTCGCGGTGTTCCTCACCAACCCCTCGCCGATCTGCGTGCTGGACGAAGTCGACGCACCGCTGGACGACCACAATGTCGAGCGGTTCTGCAATCTGCTGCATGAGATGACTTCGTCCACCGAGACGCGCTTCATCATCATCACCCACAACCCGATCACCATGGCGCGCATGAACCGTCTGTTCGGCGTCACCATGGCGGAACGCGGTGTGTCGCAGCTTGTGTCGGTCGATCTTGACGGCGCCATGAAGGTTCTCGACCAGAACGTGGCGTGATTGTTTCTTTCCCCTCTCCCCGTAGCCCGTCAAAGACGGGCGTGAACGCCCTTATGTGGGAGAGGGTAGCGAGATCGAACGAAGTGAGATCGAGCCGGGTGAGGGGTCTGTGCATGATTGTCTTCGGCATACCCCTCACCCGGTTTCTCGCTTCGCTCGAAACCACCCTCTCCCACAAGGGGAGAGGGGAAGGCGAGCATTACAGCCCGCCATGATCTCCCCGAACATCCCTCCTGAATTACAGGCCGCCCTCGCCCGCAAGGCCGAGGGCCTGTCGCGCGCTGACGCGGCGCAGCGGGCGGACGCGATCTCGCAGACCTATCGCAGCGGGGGCGGCTCGGGCCGGATCAAGACGACCGCCGATGCGCTGGCCTATGCGCTGGCGCGGATGCCCGGGACCTATGCGGCCGTTGCCGCAAGCCTGAATGCGCTGATGGAGATTGATCCGGATTTCGCGCCGCGCAGCCTGCTCGATGTCGGTGCGGGACCGGGCACCGCCACATGGGCGGCGAGCGAAGCGTTTGCGTCTCTCGACCGCTTTACACTGCTCGACGCGAACACAGCGCTGCGCGATCTCGCGACCGAGCTTGTGACGTCGCAGCCCCGGCTTGAGACGCTACGTTACAATGCCGGTGATGCACGCAAGACGCTCACTGATGCGCCCGAAGCTGATCTGGTCGTCGCAGGCTATGTCGTCAACGAACTGGCCGAGAGCGAACGTGCCGCGTTCGCTGACGCTTTGTGGGCGAAAACACGCGACATGCTTCTGGTGGTCGAACCCGGCTCACCGGCCGGTTATTCGCACATCCTGTCACTCCGCGACCGGCTGATCGGACAAGGCGCCCATATTGTCGCGCCCTGCCCGCACGATGCAGCCTGTCCGCTGATCGCGCCGGACTGGTGTCACTTCACGCAGCGGCTGCAGCGGTCGCGTGCGCACAAACACCTTAAAGCGGCCGCCCTTCCCTATGAGGACGAGAAATTCAGCTACGTGATTCTCTCGCGCAAAGCGCCGGCACAGCGGCCCGCGCGCGTGCTGGCCCAGCCGCTCGTCACCAAGATTGCCGTCACCGCGAAAATCTGCGCGGGCGAGGGAATAAAGACGGCGACCGTCCCGCACCGCGACAAGCCCGCCTACAAACACGCGAAGAAGTGGAACTGGGGCGACGCGATTTTTCCCGGGAGCGAGATCAGCCCGGAATAATTCTCTCCAGATGGAGTTTGTGAGGGTGACGCGCTCGCGTCCGACGCAAACATTTCATCAGGAGTACCCGCGATGTCCAAAACATTCGCCGCGATGGCGGCTGTCTCTCTCATGCTCGCCTCAAACGCGGCCTTTGCACAGGCGGCAAAAGTCGCCGACACGCCGAAGGGCAAGGCCTATGTCGATGCCAAGGGCATGACGCTCTACACATTCGACAAGGACAGCGCCGGCAAATCCGCTTGCAACGGCCCGTGCGCCACCAACTGGCCGCCGCTGATGGCCGCCGCCGACGCCAAGGCCTCGGGCGACTGGACCATCGTCACCCGCGACGACGGCAGCAAGATGTGGGCGCTCAAGGGCAAGCCGCTCTATACCTTCGCGAAGGACACCAAGCCCGGCGACACCACCGGCGACGGCTTCCTGAACGGCGCCTGGCATATCGCCAAGCCGTAAGCGGCCGCATCCGTCAACAACACCTGGTGTGTCGTCCCCGCGCAGGCGGGGACCCATACTCCCTAAGTTCTGCTTTTTTTCGGGATGTTTCCACGATCTTCGCAGAACGGTGGTCCAGGGGTTATGGGTCCCCGCCTGCGCGGGGACGACCGCTTGAGAGATCATCTCGAAACGCTTGAACCCCCACTCCACCGAAGACGACCAAATAGCGCGGTGCTCTGGCCGCAGGCGCTGACGACCGCCTGCCTTTCAGGTAGGCTGCGCCATTCGTTGTCCTCAAGGAGTTTCCCTCATGTCGTCCGGCTGGATATTAATCGGTGTCATCGTTGTCATCGCGCTGTTCGTGTTCGGCGCCTATAACCGCCTCGTCGCGCTGGCGCAGCGGGTGTCGCAGGCCTTTGCCGATATCGACGTCCAGCTCAAGCAGCGCCACGACCTGATCCCGAATCTTGTGGAAACCGTCAAAGGCTACGCGACGCATGAGCGCGGCACGCTGGAAGATGTCGTCAAGGCACGCAACGCGGCGATGTCGGCGCAGGGCCCGGCGCAGGTCTCCGCCACCGAAGGCCAGCTCACAGCCGCGCTCGGCCGCCTGATTGCGCTCTCGGAAGCCTATCCGGACCTCAAGGCCAACGCGAATTTCCAGCAGTTGCAGACCGAACTGTCGGACATCGAAAACAAGATCGCCGCCAGCCGCCGCTTCTTCAACAACGCGGTCCAGGAATACAACACCGGCATCCAGCAATTGCCGGCTGCTCTCTTCGCAGGCGCGCTCGGCTTCACGAAGAAGGATTTCTTCGATCTCGGCGAGCAGCGCGGCCAGCTTGAGCAGGCGCCGTCCGTGAAGTTTTAACGTGCGTACTCCAGGGCGCGGCGATTTATTTTCGTCATGCCCGGCCTTGTTGCCGGGCATCCACGTCTTCCGAATTTCGCACAAGACGTGGATGGCCGGGACGAGCCCGGCCATGACGGCAGAAAATGGTTAGATGACACTATGGCCGCATACGGTCTCTACACGCATATCGCATCGAACAAGGTCCGTTCGATGCTGCTGCTCGGCGGCCTGTTCCTGCTCGTTTATGTAATGGTGTTCGCCGGTGCTCTGCTGGCGGAAGTCGCGCTCAACAGCAACCGGCCGTTCGACGCCTACATCACGCTGGCGGGGCGCGACCTGATCAAGGCGTTTCCGTTCGCCACCATCGGCGCGGCCGCATGGATCGTGATCGCGTACTTCTTTCACCAGAACATCATTGATGCTGTCACCGGCGGCCATGACGTGACGCGGCAGCAGCAGCCGCGCCTCTACAACCTGCTTGAAAACCTCTGCATCTCGCGCGGCATTCCGATGCCGAAGCTCAAGATCATCGACAGCCCCGCGCTCAACGCCTTCGCCACCGGCCTCAACCGCAGCCAGTATTCGATAACCGTTACCACCGGGCTGATAAACGCGCTCGACGACCGCGAGATGGAAGCCGTGCTCGGGCATGAACTGACCCACATCCGCAACGGCGACGTGCAACTGCTGGTCATCGCCGTGGTGATCGCGGGCGTGATCGGCTTTTTCGCGGAACTGTTCTTCCGCATTTTCTTCAATTCCAACTGGAATTTCGGCAGCGGGCGGTCGTCCTCCTCCTCATCGTCGTCCGATAGCGGCAAGAAGGGCGGCGGTGCCTTCGCCATTGTCCTGCTGGCCATCGCCCTGATCGGCCTTGCCTGGGGCCTGTCGCTGGTGGTGCGCTTCGCCCTGTCGCGATCCCGCGAATTCCTGGCAGATGCCGGGTCCGTCGAACTGACCAAGGACCCGGACGCCATGATCTCGGCGCTGCGCAAGATCGAGGGCCGGGGCGAACTGCCCGGTTCGACCTCCGCCGTCATGGAAATGTGCATCGACAATCCGCGCGAGGGCTTTGCCGACCTGTTCGCGACCCACCCCTCGGTCGATTCGCGGGTCAAGGCGCTGGTCAAATACGCCGGCGGACGCGATCCCGGCCCGCTGCCGCTGCCCGGCAATGGGGGAGAAACCGGCAGTCCCGGCGCCCCCGCAGCGAATTCCAGCCCCGATACGCGGCCGGAGCCGCCCCGTCGCGGGCCATGGGATAGTTCCCCTCAGCCCGCGTCGTCCCCGGCAGGCCCGATTTCCGGGCCGTGGGGCCGCAACTAACCGGCCGGCGTTAAGAAGCCGTTGGTTATTCAGTAGAACTGCCCGGTCAAGAATTGAATTATCCCTCGATTCTGCCATGGTCCGGCGGAAAGCAGGCTAAATTTCCCGTCGTCAGACGGACGTGTTTGGCGCGTAAAGGGGTGTTATGGCGAAACCGGCAGTGATCGTAGTGGGCGCGGACAAGGGTGGGGTCGGCAAGACCACCGTTTCGCGCACCGTCCTCGACTATTTCAGCGCAAACAACGTCCCGACCCGCGCCTTCGACACCGAAGCGCCGCGCGGCACGTTGAAGCGTTTCCATCCCGACATCACCGAGATCGTCGACGTCACCTCGACGTCCGATCAGATGAAGATCTTCGATACGCTGAATTCATCCGGCACCAGCGTCACCGTCATCGACGTGCGCGCAGGTCTCTTGTCCCCGACGCTGGCCTCGCTGCGCGATATCGGCTTTCTCGATGCCGCCAAATCTGGCCAGATCACCTTCGCCGTGTTCCACATCCTCGGCCCGTCCATCGCCTCGCTCGATGAAATCGCCGAGACGGCGAACTTCATGGACGGCGCGAAGTATTTCCTGGTGAAGAACTTCATCAACAACACCAGCTTCTTCGAGTGGGACCAGGCGACCTACAATTCCTATTTCCACCGCATCAAGAACGCGACCGAACTGACGATCCCGAAGCTGAACGAAATGGCCTACGAGCAGGTCGAAGTCGCTTCCGTGCCGTTCCTCAAGTTCGTCGCCAACAAGGGCACCAAGGACGAACCGGCGAACTATTCGTTCGTGCTGCGCGGCTATGTCCGCCACTGGCTCGGCAATGTCTGGGGCGAGTTCGACCGCATCAAGCTGACCGAGATCGTCGGCTCCAAGGAGAGCAAGGTGACGCCTCGCGCGCCGACCAGCGAGATCTGAGGCGGTCGTCCGCCTCCCGACTTCAACGGACATCGCGCCGATGCGCCGCACGCCTGTCTATATCGTCTGCTCGCCCCGCCCTGCGGTCGGCAAGACGCTGATTGCCCGCGCCCTGACCGAATTCCTGCTGCTTCAGCGCGGCGCGGTGCTCGCGTTCGATCTCAACCTGCGCGAACCGTCGCTGCTGAACTATCTTCCCGCCGTCACCGAAACCGCAATGATCAGCGACACGTTCGGCCAGATGGCGCTGATGGACCGACTGATTGTCAATGACGGCGTGCCGAAGGTGGTCGATCTCGGCTTTCATGCCTTCGACGACTTCTTCAAGATCATCGCGGAAATCGGCTTCATGAAGGAAGCCGACCGGCGCGGCGTCGATCCCATCGTGCTGTTCATCCCCGACCGCGACCGCGCCTCCAGCGTAGCGTGGGCCATGCTGCGCGACACATTTCCCAACGCGGCGCTTGTCCCGGTCGAGAACGAGCATGTGCTGTGGGGGCCGTTGCCGCAGGGATTTGGCCGTGTCCGCCCGTTCAGAATCGCGGCTCTGCCGGCGTTCCTCAAATCCATCATCGGGCGGCTGAACTTTTCGTTCACGCACTATCTGCGCACCAACAAGGATCAGTCGTCAGAGCTGCATCAATGGGTGCGCAACAACTACACCCGCTTCCGCGAACTGGAGTTGAACCTGATCCTGCACAAGCTGTAGAGCTGTGCGAATTCGGTACTTCGCTTGAGGCGCGATGCCACCTCTCCCCGAGGGGGAGAGGTCGACCGCGAAGCGGTCGGGTGAGGGGGTCGAATTTTCACTGAGGTTCGGTACCCCCTCACCCCACCCCTCTCCCCCTCGGGGAGAGGGAGCATATCGCGCTGGATGAGATATCAGGTCGAGCAGATCGCCCATGCCGTCTTTCACTCAAGAGAATCAGTAATAGATGCTGCCCGGCGCGCCGCCGCCCGCCGCGATCGCGTCGCCATTGATCGCAATCGACTTCGGTGACGCGAGGAACGCCACGATATGGCCGATCTCCTCGGCGGTGACGAGGCGGCGGATGGTGTTCAGATCGTTCATCGCCTTCTCGACCTCGGCCTCCGTCTTCTTGGCGACCCCCGCGCGCCATGCGATGACGCCCGGCGTTTTCTCGGTCCGGGTCAGGCCCGGGTGAACACAGGTGACATTGATGCCGCTCGGGCCGAGTTCATCGGCGAGGTTCTTGGTCAGCGCGGCAACGCTCACATTTCGGATGCTGCCGATGGTGACGCCGGTCTGCCGCGCGCCAAGCCCGCTGATGTTGATGATGCGGCCCCAGCCCTGCTCCTTCATCAGCGGCGCAATCTCGCGCGCCATGCGCAGATAGCCCATGACTTTGACGTTAACGTCGCTCCAGAACAATTCGTCGGTGATTTCGGTCAGCGACGGCGGCTTCGCCTGCCCGCTCGGCTGCGCCGCGCTGTTGACCAGCACGTCGATCCGGCCAAAATCCTTATGGATCGCAGCGACAGCCGCGCGCACCGCCTCGTCCTTGCCGGTATCGGCCGAATAAGCGCGGACCGTGCGGCCCGTCTCGCCTGCAAGCTCCGTCGCAGTTGCCTTCGCCGCCTCAAGGTCGCGGCCGATGATCGCAACATCCATGCCCTCGCCCGCGAGCGAACGCGCAATCGCCTTGCCGATGCCGCGTGTGCCGCCGGTGACCACGGCGATTTTTCCGGTGAGCTGAAGATCCATAGTGGTGGTCCTCCCGAGGCGGCTTTGGTTGTTATTATTTGATATCTAGTGTCCGTCGAAGGTCATCAGCGTCCGCACCGGAACATTCATGGCGCGCAGCTTCGCCGCGCCACCAAGCTCCGGCAGGTCGATGACGAAACACGCTGCGACCACCTCGGCGCCGATCTGGCGCAGCAGCTTCACCGCGCCTTCCGCCGTGCCTCCGGTTGCGATCAGGTCATCGACCAGAATGACGCGCTCACCCGGTTTCACCGCATCCGCGTGCATTTCCATTTCGTCGAGGCCGTATTCCAGCGAGTAAGCAATGCGCACCGTGGTATGCGGCAGCTTGCCTTTCTTGCGGATCGGCACGAAACCCGCGGAGACCTGATGCGCCACCGCGCCTCCGAGAATGAATCCGCGTGCTTCCATGCCGGCGACCTTGTCGATCTTGGAGCCGGCCCATGGCTGCACCAATTCATCGACCGCGCGGCGAAACGCCCACGCATTGCCGAGCAATGTCGTGATGTCGCGAAAAATGATTCCGGGCTTCGGATAATCCTGAATGGCGCGGACCGTGGCCTTCAAATCATCGGAGAGAGTCATCAGTTGCTAACCCCACAAAATCATTTTCATTGCGAGCGAAGCGAAGCAATCCATTCCTGGATCACGACACATGGATTGGCTTCGTCGCTGACGCTCCTCGCAATGACGTTCTAACCGGGTTGCCCCAGCCTGAATGCGTTTTCGACGATCCTCAAGCCCACATTGCCTTCGAGCGACATCAGCGACTCGGGATGAAACTGCACGCCGCCGACAGGCAGCGTCTTGTGTTCGATCGCCATGGCGATGCCGTCTTCGGTGCTGGCGGTCACCTGCAGCACGTCCGGCATGCTCTCGCGCTCGACAAAGAGCGAGTGATAACGTCCGATCACCACCTCATTCGGCAGATTACCCATCAAGGTGCCGCCGCGCACCTGAACGCGCGACGGACGGCCATGCGCAGGCGTCGAAAGCTGTCCGAGCTTTCCGCCAAAGTATTCGCCGATGGCTTGCACGCCAAGGCAGACGCCGAACACCGGCAACTTCTTCTCCAGCGCCGCGCCGATGAAGTTCGACACGCCGAAATCCTCGGGACGGCCGGGACCGGGCGAGAGAACGAGAAGATCGTACTCGTTCTTTTTCAGCACATCGAGCGCATGATTATGCCGCGTCACGCTGACCGTCGCGCCGACTTGACGGAAATAGTCCGCCAGCATGTGAACGAACGAATCTTCATGGTCGATCAGCAGCACCCGCTTGCCGGAGCCCGACGCATCCGGCTGGAAGGTCGACAGCGGCTTCGGCGGATCGCCGCGCAGCGCCTGGAACAGCGCCGCCGCCTTGGTCTGGCATTCCTTCTCTTCGGCGACGGGATCGCTATCGAACAGCAGGGTCGCGCCGACGCGCACCTCCGCGAGGCCATCCTTCATGCGGATGGTGCGGATGGTCAGGCCCGTGTTGATGCTGCCATCGAAGCCGAGGAAGCCGAGTGCGCCGGCATACCAGCGGCGCGACGACCGCTCGTGATCTTCCACGAATTGCATCGCCCACAGCTTCGGCGCGCCGGTGACGGTGACAGCCCATGCGTGTGTGAGAAAACCGTCCAGCGCATCGAAGCCCGGCCGCAGCATGCCTTCGACATGATCGACGGTGTGGAACAGCTTGGAATAGGTTTCGATCTGCCGCCGCGCCAGGACCTTGATCGTCCCCGGCTCGCACACGCGCGCCTTGTCGTTGCGGTCGACGTCGGTGCACATGTTCAGCTCGAATTCGTCCTTCTGCGAATTGAGCAATTCCTGAATCTGCTTGGCGTCGCTGATGGCGTCGGCGCCGCGCGCGATGGTGCCGGAGATCGGGCAGGTCTCGATCCGCTTGCCATCGGAGCGCACAAACATTTCCGGTGAGGCCGCGACGAGGAATTCGCCGTCGCCGAGATTGATCAGCGCGCCATAGGGCGACGGATTGATCTTGCAAAGCCGCTGGAACACTTCCGCAGGCGTGCGCTCGCAGGGTTCGGCGAACAGTTGCCCCGGCACGGCTTCAAAAAGATCGCCGCGTGCAAAAGCCTGACGCGCGGTCTCGACAGTCTGCTGATAGACGCCGGGGGCGTGGTCGGCAAAGCCTTCGCGCCTGGTCTTGGCATAAACGCTCTCCGGCGTTTCGCGGCTCTGGCCCTGCGTCGACTGGCCCTTGAAGGCGAACTCATAGCTCAGGATCACGCCGCGTCCGGTGGCGCGGTCATAGGCCAGAATGCGATCGGGGATGTAGAGAACGATGTCGCGCTGATCCTTCTCGCGCGCCCGCTTCTGCACGAGATCCTCGAACTGGAAGACGAGATCGTAGGCGAAGGCGCCGAACAGACCGAGCAGCCCGTCACTCGGCGAATTGAACGCCGCGATGATGTCGCGCACCAGCGACACCACCGAGGCGCGCCGCGTGCGCTGGTCTTCGTCCACCGGCGCGTCGCCGCGCACGATGTGGCCTTTCAGGCGCGTTACACCCTTCTCGGTGATGACGGCGCAGGGCTCTTTCAGAGTCTCGGCCAGAAACGCCACCAGCACCTTGCCGCGCTCGTTCAGCGCCTCAATGAAGAAATCCGTCCCCGTCGATTCCAGCCGCAGCGGCGGATCGGAAAAACCGAGGTCGAAGCTCTCATAGCGCCCGGGCACCGTGGTGCCGGACGACAGCACCACGCCGCGGCGGGTGTCGAGCTGGTCGATCAGCCGGTCGAGCGCCGTGCCGCCGGTGAAATGCTCGACCGAGCGGGTAACATCGAGGCCGCGGGCCGTGCGGTATTCGCTCTGCGCGGGAAGGGAAAAAAGGGTCCTGTTCATCTGGTCCTCTTACGAGACTTGCTGGAGGAACGCCACACAGGACAAACGAAAAGGCCGTCGCTCTGCGATGACGGCCTCGACGATTGAAAATTCATGGGAATCGCACCGGCCACCTTTAGAAGGTGCGCCACCAGAGACGGGTCGGGTTGGACAGGGTGCTCATGGCGGGCAAAACACCATTGCCGGGGGGCGATGTCAAGGGGAGCGAAACCGCGCCGTCCCCGCGAAAGCCAGAACGATATCTGAATTCTACCGCGAGCCATCAGCGACACGGACAAACACGGTCAGACGCCGCTCGCCGACATCTTCCTCAATGGGATGCCAGCCCTGCCGGGTATAGAAGCGCCGTCTCTCCTTTTCCGCGCAAAGGTAGACCCGCCGGAAATGCAGGGCGAAAGCCTCCTCCGCCGCCCGTGCGACCAGTTCCGAACCGATTTCCCGCATCCGGTATTGCGGATCGACCCAGACCGCTGCCACCCCCGTGGAATATTGGGGGCGCTCCTCAAGGTCTGAGGCAATGACCGAGGCTGTCCCGATAAAGGTCTCGTCCCGGTGCGCCACCAGCGCGAACGGGATCGGCGCCGCATTCATGCTCTCGCGCAGCCGCCCGGCGATATGGTCCGCCGGAAAGCCCCGCTCCTTCCACCATGCCCGCCAGATACGGTCAGCAACCGCGTCGAAAAACGCCGGCTGCTGCCGCAGGTCGGAGATGGTGATGTTCACCCCAAATGCTTCCTGAAAAACTCCGTGGCGCGGCCCCAGGCGAGCTCCGCCGCCTGACGGTCGTGGACCGCCGCACGCTCCTCGTTGACGAAGGCATGATCGGCGTCGTAGCGGAACGCCTCGAAATCCTTGCCTGCCGCCTTCATCGCCTTCTCGAAGGCATCGACCGCCGCCGGTGTGCACCAGTCGTCCTTGTTGGCGAAGTGGCCCTGCAGCGGAATTTTCACATCGGCAGGCTTCGCCGCCTGCTCGGGCGGAATGCCGTAGAACGCGACACCCGCGGTCAGTTCGGGAATCTTCACAGCGCCGATGATGGTCACCGCGCCGCCCATGCAGAAGCCGGTGAGACCGACCTTCGCACCGTTGCGCTTGAGGTACTGCACTGCGCCCCGCACATTCTGCTCGGTCGCTTCGATAAAATTGAGCGAGTTCATCTCTTTTCCGGCCGCGTCGGCATCGTGATACGGCACCACAACGCCGTCATAGAGATCGGGCGCGAGCGCATCGAAACCTGCGACCGCGAAGCGGTCCACCAGTCCCTTGATGTTCTCCGACAGGCCCCACCATTCCTGAATGACGACCACGCCCGGCGCGTTGCCGCGCGCGGCGTTGGCGAGATAGCCGGTCGCGTCCTTGCCGTCGGGACGCTTGAAAGTGATGTTGGTGCCCATGGTGTCCTCCGAATGGAATTATGAGCGCTTTATACAGCGGGCGAAGCGATGCTCAAGCTCGCGATGGCTTTCTGAAGATCACGTTTGTATTGCAGGAAATCGACGAAAATACCGTGCTCGCCGCGATCCTTCGCGACGGGCCGTGCATGGAACGCGGCGATCTTGTCGCGGAAATTCGCGGTCACATCCGCGCTCTCCTTTTGCGCCTTGATATAGGCGGCGATCAGGTCGGTTTGCAGGGCACGCCCCGGCCAGCCGACACCCGCGCCCTCCAGCAACCCCGCGACATAGAGTCCATTCGGACGCGACGGAAAGATGTTGAGATAAAGGCGCGGCGCGCCTTTCTCCGCCTGCCAGTTCAGCTCGTTCAGATCTTCGAGAAACGGAAACGTGATTTCATAGCCGGTCGCCAGCAGCACGAGATCGACCTGATCTTCCTTGCCGTCGGTGAAGACAACCGTATCGCCGCGGAATTCCTTGATCGGCTTGCGCAGCGTCACGTCGCCCTGCCCCAAATGCTGCAGCACCAGTGAATTGACGATCGGCGTCCTGTCATAAAGCCGGTGCTCGGGCTTGGGCAATCCGAACCGCTCGGGCGGGCCGACCAGAAAGCGCAGAATCGGCTCGTGCAGCATCGAGCGCAGGCGCTTCGGAATAATAAAGCGCTTCGGCTTGTGATTGCCTTCGTCGGCCGGCTTGCCGGCGAGAAACTTCGGCACGAAATGATTGCCGCCGCGCACGCTCCACAGCACCTGTTTGGCGCGGTGAATGGCATCGACCACAATGTCGCAGCCGGTATTGCCCATGCCGACCACAAGCACGCGCTTCCCCTCGAAAATATCGGCGGTCTTGTAGTCTTTCGCATGCATCAGCTTGCCGCTGAATTCGCCCGGAATCTTCGGCATCAGGGGATCGCTGAGGTGACCGTTGGCGAAGATCACGCTCTCATAGTCTTCGGTGGTGCCGTCGCCAAGCGTCGCGCGCCAGCTTCCGTCACGCTGTTCGAGTTTGGTGATTTCGGTGTTGAAACGGATCAGCGGATAGAGATCGAAGTGTTTGGCGAACGACTTGAAGTATTCCGACACCCGCTCGTGACCGGGATAAGCGGGCCAGTCCTCCGGCATCGGAAAATCCGCATAGGCCGTGGTGCGTTTGGATGAAATCAGGTGTGTCGAGGCGTAGACCGCGCTCGGCGCCGCGCCATAAAGCCACTGTCCGCCGACATCGGCGTTCCGCTCAACGCACTTCACCGGCAGATCGGCCTGTTTGAGACTTTTGACCGCCGCAAGGCCCGCAGGCCCGGCGCCGATGACGAGCGTCGTCATTTTCGGAGCTCCGCCCGGCCGTCGCGATAGCGCTCGAACACCTTGCGCGCGTCATAGCGCGGCGTGAATCCGAACACGGTTTTCAGCTTCTCGTTGGACAGCACCGGCCGATACTGGATGAACTTGGCGTGACCGGGGCCGAGCTTGGTGAGCCGCAGCAGATGCAGCAGCCACAGCGCGGATTTCAGAAGCCATGGCGGAATTGAAACATAAGGCCGGTGATTCAATTCCGCGATCTCGCGCAGACTGAGCGTTCCGTCTCCCGCGAGATTGTATGTTCCGGCTTTCGGCTCGCGCACGGCCTGTACCAGCGCGTCCACCACATCGCTGTCGGCGATCAGCGAAAACGGCGTCGCGGTGCCGCTGACGCCCATCACGACCGGCCGCTCGAAAATCGCGGTGATCTGATTCTCGGTGGTCGGTCCGAGCACCGTGCACGGCCGGAACACGGTCTGCTGCAGGTCGGGATATAACTCCTGCCACTCGATCAGCATTTCCTCCACCTCGCGCTTGTTGCGCGCATAGGGGAAATCGGCGTTGCCGCGCAGCGGATCGGTTTCGTGCAGCGGCACCGGATTGTCGGCATGGTAGCCATAGGCCGAGCCGCTCGATGTGACGATCAAATGCTCCACCCCGGCGTCGAGCGCGGCCTGCAGCACGTTCTTGGTGCCGAGCACGTCGATCTCCCAGTCGCGCTGCGGATCGCCGCCGACTGCAACGACAGACGCGAGATGCACCACGGTCTGCGGACGGCGGACCTGAAACATGTCCCGCAGCGCCGGATCGCGCACATCGCCGGTCAGATAGGTGACATTGGGCAGGCGCTCGTTGGCGGGGACTTCGCGCATATCCAGCGCGAGGATCTCGGAGTTTTTGTTGAGGCGTGCAAGCTCGGCGATCAGCGACGTGCCGATGAAGCCCGCCGCGCCGGTCACCAGCACGCCGCCATTCATGGCATAGGGTCCCGCGTGGGCGTCGCTCATGCCGCGCTATCCCTTGGTTGTGCGCCGGACGGATGCGGATCGCGGCGCTTCCACCACGCCGCCAGCGCCCATCCGGCAATCAGGTGCCAGACGCCCCACCCTGCCGCGACCAGCGCGGCGCCGCCGATGCCGTCGAACTGGTTGAGGATCAGCGCAAGGCCCAGCCCGGAATTGTGCATGCTGACCTCGATGGTCATCGCGCGAGTGTCATAATCGCTCAGGCGCAGCAGTTTGGCGGTACCCCAGCCAAGCACGATGGCGATGGCGTTGTGAAGGATCACAAACGGAAGGATCGAAACGACGAAGGTGGTCAGATAGCGCGCGTTGGTGAGGATCGCGCCACCGATGAACGCCACCAGAAACAGGAACGACAGGATTTGCAGCGGACGGCGCAGCATGTGCCCGAGACGCGGCCAGTAATGCACGGTGGCAAGACCGAGTGCCATCGGAACGCCGAGGATGGCCATGGTCGAGCCGAGAAACGACAGCGGCTCGATGCTCACCTGCCGCAGCAGCGCGTTGGTGTCGGGGTTGAGTCCCGCCCAGAAAATGATGTTGAGCGGCGTTGTAACGATGGCCAGCAGGCTCGATACGCCGGTCATGCTGATGGAGAGCGCGGTGTTGCCCCGCGCCATGTGTGTGATGAGATTGGAGATGTTGCCGCCGGGACAGGCTGCGACAACCATCATGCCGAGCGCGATGCTGGGCTGCGGCTTCAGGAGCATGGTGATCGCCCATGTCACCGCCGGGAGCACCGCGAGCTGCGCCAAGAGGCCGGCGAGCGGGGCGACCGGCCTGCGGAACACTTCGATGAAGTCCTCGATCCGCAGGTCCAGCGCCACGCCGTAGATGATCAGCGCCAGCACGCCGCCGAGCACAAGCTGCCCCGTCGGATTGATGTTCAGCAGAATCTCGTCAATCGGTGCGCCCGTCATGCGTTCCTCAACCCCTCTCCGGAGGTTAGTTGAGAGGAACACGGGACGCTAGTGGAGCAGCCGCGAGGCTGTGGCGCGACGGGCCCGTCGGCGACAAATCACACACCATGCTGCATTGAAGCATCCGCGCAGCAAAAAGGCCCCGAAACGGGGCCTTTCGCAATTCAGATATCCGGAAGGATCAGTGAGCGTTGGCCCAGACCTTCTTTTTGGTGAAATACAGCAAACCGCAGAACACGACCAGGAACAGCATGACCTGCAGGCCGAGGCGCTTGCGCGCCTCCAGATGCGGCTCGGCAGCCCACATCAGGAACGCGGACACGTCCTTGGCATACTGCTGCACGGTGGCGGGCGAGCCGTCATCGTAGGTCACCTGACCGTCGCTGAGAGGCTTCGGCATCTTGATGGCGTGGCCGGGGAAGTACTTGTTGTAGTACGAGCCCTGTGGCAGGTCGAAGCCAGCCGGCGCCTTGTCTTCGTAGCCCTGGAGAAGCGCGTCGATGTAGTTCGGGCCCTTCTCCTGGAACTGCGTGAAGGCGTCGAAGATGAACTGCGGGAAGCCGCGCTCATAACCACGCGCCTTCGCGATCAGCGACAGGTCCGGCGGATAGGCGCCGCCGTTCGAGGCGCGCGCGGCCTGCTCGTTCGGATACGGCGACGGGAAGTAGTCAGCCGGGCGGCCATTGCGCTCGAACATCTCGCCCTTGTCGTCCGGACCGTCCTTGACCTTGTAGTCCGACGCGAACGCCGCAGCCTGCGCAGGCGAATATCCCGGTCCGCCGGGGTCCGCGAGGTTGCGGAAGGCCACGAACGACAGGCCGTGACAGGCCGCGCAGACTTCCTTGTAGACCTTGAGGCCGCGCTGGAGCTGACCCTGATCGAACTTGCCCAGGGGACCGGCGAATGACCACTTCAGCGATGGCGGGGTCGGCGGATGATCCGCAGCCTTGGCGCCGTCGATGCCACCCAGCATCAGCGAACCGCCGACCGCGAGGGCGATCATGGCCGATACCATCGGCGTCTTGGTCGATCCGGTCTTGCGCAGCACGTCTTCGGCGATCGAGTTCGGCAGCGGACGCGCCTTCTCGATGCGGCTGAGGATCGGCAGCACAATCAGGAAGTAAGCAAAGTAAGCAAACGTCAGGACGCGGCCGGCGATGACATAGATGCCTTCCGCGGGCTTTGCACCCAGCCAGCCAAGGCCGAGGCAGATCGCCACGAAGATCCAGAAGAACTGCTTGGCCAGCGGACGGTACTTTGACGAACGGGTCTTGGCCGAGTCGAGCCACGGCAGGAAGGCCAGCACGATAATCGCCGAGAACATCGCGATGACGCCGGCGAGCTTGTTCGGGATCGAACGCAGGATCGCGTAGAACGGCAGATAGTACCATTCAGGCACGATGTGCGCCGGGGTCACGGCCGGGTTGGCCGGAATGTAGTTGTCCGGATCGCCGAGATAGTTCGGGATGTAGAAAATGAACCAGGCGAAGAACAGCAGGAAGCACGCCATGCCGAAACCATCCTTGATGGTCGCATAAGGCGTGAACGGAACGGTGTCCTTCTCGGTCTTCGGCTCGACGCCGGCCGGGTTGTTCTGGCCAGCGACATGCAGCGCCCAGATGTGCAGCACCACGACACCCGCGATGACGAACGGCAGCAGGTAATGCAGCGAGAAGAAGCGGTTCAGCGTCGGATTGCCGACCGAGTAGCCGCCCCACAGCAGGGTTACGATGCTCTCGCCGAAATAAGGAATGGCGGAGAACAGGTTGGTGATGACGGTGGCGCCCCAGAAGCTCATCTGGCCCCACGGCAGCACGTAGCCCATGAAGCCGGTCGCCATCATCAGCAGGTAGATGATGACGCCGAGGATCCAGAGAACCTCGCGCGGCTCCTTGTATGAGCCGTAGTAGAGACCGCGGAACATGTGGATGTAGACGGCGATGAAGAACATCGACGCGCCGTTGGAATGCAGGTAGCGCAGCAGCCAGCCGTAGTTGACGTCGCGGACGATCAATTCGACCGACTTGAACGCGAAATCGACATGCGGGGTGTAGTGCATCGCCAGGATGACGCCTGTGATGATCTGCACACCGAGCATCATCGAAAGGATCGCGCCGAACGTCCACCAGTAGTTGAGGTTACGCGGCGTCGGATAGGCGACGAAAGACGAGTGGATCAGCCCCCCGATCGGGAGACGCCGTTCAACCCATTTCAAGACTGGGTTTTGCGGGTTGTAGTTCGATGGTCCGCTCATGATGCGATCCTGACAAAGAATTAGCGACGCGATCGGGTCAGATTAGAAAATCAGCCGATTTTGATTTTGGTGTCGGAAACGAAGGAATACGGCGGCACCGGCAGGTTGGTGGGCGCGGGCCCCTGACGGATGCGGCCTGACGTATCGTAAACCGAACCGTGGCACGGACAGAAGAAGCCGTCGTAGGAGCCTTCATGGGCAATCGGGATACAGCCGAGATGAGTGCAGATGCCGATCACGACGAGCCACTGGTCGTGGCCTTCCTTGACACGCGACTGATCGGTCTGCGGATCGGGCAGGCTCGACACGTTCACCGAACGCGCCTCGTCGATCTGCTTCTTGGTGCGGTTCATGATGTAGATCGGCTTGCCGCGCCAGAACACCTTGATGTCCTGTCCGGTGGCGATCGGCGAGAGATCGACTTCGATCGGGGCGCCCGCGGCGATGGTCGAGGCGTCCGGATTCATCTGGGAGATCAGCGGCCAGGCTACGGCGGCGGCGCCAACGGCGGCCACGGATCCCGTCGCTACATAAAGAAAATCACGGCGTGTCGCAGCGGCCGATGAGGAAGACGTCACGATTGCAAACCCTTTCCGAACTGCAACCGGCGGAGCTACCCCGGACGCCGCAGCGGACGCGCCGGGAAGGAAGCCGGTGCCCGCGGCCCCCCGCGGTGGCAGAATGACCACTTGTCCCACTCAACCGGGCAGAACATGCGATCTAGAATCGATCTATTGGCACCCTTGCCGGGAGAGCGCAAGCCCGCTATCGGCACATTTAGTGCGATGCATTAAATGTGCCCGCCGCTGTGATTTTTCCTCAACTTTTCCTCCGGGGCCAAAGGCCGCTGTCCGATGCGCGTCGTCCTTTTCCAGCCAGACATCCCGCAGAACACCGGGACGATTCTGCGCCTCTGCGCCTGTCTGAGCGTCGAGGCCCATATTATCGAGCCGGCCGGATTCCCGGTCTCCGACCGACATTTCCGCCGCTCCGGAATGGACTACCTCGATCAGGTCAGCATCGTCCGGCATGTCTCATGGAGCAGCTTCGAGGCCTGGCGGGCCGAAAGCGGCCGCCGGCTGGTGCTTTTTTCGACAAAGGCGGCAAAACCCTATCTCGATCATATCTACCGGGACGATGACCTCCTGCTGTTCGGCCGGGAATCCGCCGGAGTGCCGGATGACGTGGTCAACGCGGCCGACGAGCGGCTGGTCATCCCGATCGCCCCCGGAATGCGGTCCCTGAACGTTGCCATGACAGTCGCCATGGCGCTCGGTGAGGCGCTCCGGCAAACACGAGGAACGGCGCCGTGAGTTACGCGGTCAAGGAGATTTTCCTGACATTGCAAGGCGAAGGCGCCCATGCCGGACGCACCGCCGTGTTCTGCCGGTTCGCTGGCTGCAACCTGTGGACCGGCCGCGAGCAGGATCGCCCCGAGGCCGTCTGCAAGTTCTGCGACACCGACTTTGTCGGCATGGACGGCACCCTGGGCGGCCGCTACGCGAACGCCGACGACCTCGCCTCGATCATCGCCGCGCAATGGGAAGGCCCGCCGGAGCATCGCTACACGGTGCTGACCGGGGGCGAGCCGTTGCTTCAGGTCGATCCGGCGCTGATCGACGCCCTGCATGCGCGCGGCTTCACCATCGCGGTGGAAACCAACGGCACGGTGGCCGCCCCGCCCGGCCTCGACTGGATTTGCGTCAGCCCGAAAGCCGGAGCGGAGTTGATCCTGCGCAAAGGCCACGAACTGAAACTGGTCTATCCGCAGCCGGAGAACAAACCGGAAGATTTCGCGGGACTGGAATTCGAGCGGTTCTCGTTGCAGCCGATGGATGGACCTGACATAGCGCAAAGCACACAGGCGGCCATCGCCTATTGCCTGGCGCATCCGCAATGGCGTCTTAGCGTGCAAACGCACAAGACGCTCGGGATCAGATAGACGATCGAGGCGCAGATGAGCCGTCACCCTGAGGTGCGAGCCGTTGCGAGCCTCGAAGGGCGACGGCCCGCCATCCTTCGAGGCTCGTCGCAAAGAGCGCCTCGCACCTCAGGATGACGGAAACGAAGAAGATTGAGGTACAGACGAACCATGTGGGAATTGACGAAATCGTTCCGTTTCGAGGCCGCGCATTCGCTGCCGGGCACGACGCTTGGCGAAGCCAGCGATGAGGTGCATGGCCATTCCTTCCGCGCCGAGGTCACGATTCGCGGCACGCCGGACCCTGCGACCGGAATGGTGACGGACCTCGGCCTGCTCGAACAGCGGATGGCCGAGGTGCAGACCATGCTCGATCATAAATGGCTCAACAAGATCGAAACGCTGGGCATGCCGACGCTGGAAAACCTGACGCGCTTCATCTGGGACCGCGTTCAGCATGCCGGGCGTGTGGTCCGGGTCAGCGTTTATCGCGACAGTTGCGGCGAAAGCTGCACCTATTTCGGTCCTCAAGGCTAACGGAGAGGCCAGTTGGAAAAACCCCTCACCATGCTTGAGCAGCGCAAGCAGCAGGCCCGCGCTTGGTTCGAGCATCTGCGCGACGATATCTGCGCCTCGCTCGAGACACTCGAAGCCGATGCTTCGCAGGAGCTGTACCTCGGCGACGCGGGCCGTTTCGTCCGCACGCCGTGGGAGCGCACCGATCACACCGGCAAGCCCGGCGGCGGCGGCGTGATGTCGGTGCTGCGCGGCCGGCTGTTCGAGAAGGCCGGCGTGCATTGCTCCACGGTTCATGGTGAATTCGCCCCGGAATTCCGCGCCCAGATCCCGGGCGCCGCGGACGATCCACGCTTCTGGGCCTCGGGGATTTCGCTCATCATCCATCCGCGCAATCCGAACGTGCCGGCGGTTCACATGAACACCCGCTTCGTGGTGACCACCAAAGCGTGGTTCGGCGGCGGCGCGGACCTGACCCCGGTGCTGGACCGGCGGCGGACCCAGGATGATCCCGATACGACCGCCTTCCATGCCGCCATGAAAGGGGCCTGTGACGCCCATGCCGCCATCGCCCCCTATGACAAGTTCAAGAGCTGGTGCGACGAGTATTTCTACCTGCCCCACCGCAAGGAGCCGCGGGGCATCGGCGGTATTTTCTACGACTGGCTCGATTCGGGCGACTGGGATGCCGACCTCGCTTTCACCCGGGATGTCGGGCTGGCCTTTGCCCGAATCTATCCCGACCTGGTGCGGCGGAATTTCAGGGACGGCTGGACCGACAAGGACCGGCAGGAGCAACTGGCGCGCCGGGGCCGCTATGTGGAATTTAATCTGCTCTACGACCGCGGGACGATTTTCGGCTTGAAAACAGGGGGTAACGTCGATTCGATCCTGTCCTCGATGCCGCCCGAGGTGAAATGGCCCTGAACAGCGGCAAGGCCGACGGTTCAGAAACGCTTAATAAACGGGCACTTTCGGACGTTTTTGACGTGTCACCGAGACAGCACACTCGGCAAAGAACGGTACTGCAGAACCCGGAAAACGCCTGAAACCATTTGAGCCGGAGCCGCCCTCCACGTAGTTTGAGGGTCATAGGTGTGGCGGAATCGTGCCGCCGCCAACGTTTCTATAGGGGCTCCGATGCGCAAGATTGCTGTTCTCCTCCTCGCTGCCGCGGGCGTTAGCCTGGCTGGCGCGGCTTCCGCAGCCGATCTCGGCGCAAAGCCGATCTACCGCAAGGCGCCTCCTCCTGTGCAGGTCTTCACCTGGACCGGCGGTTACATCGGCGGTTACATCGGCGGCGCATTCGGTGCCGAGGACGCTGTCACCGGCGTTCCGGTTGACGGAGCTGGCTTGCCAATCTTCGCGGGCGCCCCTGCGTCATACGGCTACGGCTCGAGCGTGATCGGCGGTTACACCAGCGGCTACAACTGGCAGTTCGCTCCGAACTGGGTGATCGGTTACGAAGGTGAAACCGGCTACATCGGCCTCAAGGGCTCGTCCGCCTATGCCGGATCGGCCACCTCGATCGCGACGACCCGCGCGGAAGGCCTCTACAGCGTCTGGGCGGCCCGCTTCGGTTACGCCTTCGACCGCTCGCTGATCTACGTCAAGGGCGGCGCGGCTCTGGTCGACTTTGAAACCGGCGTGTCAGACGGAACGCCTGGCAATCACATCGACACCATGCACACCAAGTATCGCCTCGGTTACGCCATCGGCGGCGGCTGGGAATATGCGCTCGACAACAAGTGGAGCGTGAAGGCCGAATACCTCTATCTCGGCTTCGACAACAACATCACCACCACCGGCAACTGGACGGGTCCTCCGACCCAGGTCTGGACCACGACCAGCCTTCCCGGAATCCACACCGCCAAGGTCGGTCTGAACTACAAGTTCGACATGCTGGGCTATGTCCTCGGCATCGTCCGCTAAACGCCGACAGTTCTCTGACATCAAAGCCCCGGACATGGTCCGGGGCTTTTTTTTTATGTCGCAAACTTACCAACCTGTCTTTGTCGGCATGTCATGACGCGCGGCTAGGCTGAAGGCTCCTCACATCAGCAAGGAGCCGGCCATGAAACTGAAAGCAGGCGATGTCGTCGTCCTCAAATCCGGAGGATAGGCGCTGACCGTCGCAGACGTCATCGACGAAACAGTCGAATGCATCTGGATCGGCGAGGAAGGCGATCTGTTCCGCGAAAAACTTCCCGCGGCGGTGCTCGAACTCGCCCACATCGACCTGTCGGACGATGAAGACGGACACGAGGCCGAAGAAACCGAAGAGGACGAGGATCGTCAAACCAGGAAAGCGGCGGAACTCGCCTGATCAATCCCCATCTACGACATCAACCCTTCCCGCGTTTGGTGGGAAGGGTTCGGGATCACAGCCGATGATCGCGTGTAAACCGCGCGACCGTTTCGTCCGCGATGCCTTTCAGCGCGGCGGCGTCCAGCGGAAACTGCAGCGCCAGCCAGGCATCCTCCGCCAGCGTCAATACATGGCCGAGCGCCGGCCCTTCGGCGATCCCGCGTGCAATGAAATCCGCAGCTTTGAGCGGAAATACCGGCGGCGTCCAGCGCTCCGGCAATGTCGTCAGATCGCGCCACTGCGGCGCATCGAAGTCACGGCCCGCCCGCGCCCATGCCAGCATCATCCGGTCGCGGTAACGCGCCGCGCCAAGCCGATACAAGCGGCGCTCGGCGATGGCCCCGTCCATGCCCGCCGCGCGCCACCACCTGTGTCCCATCGAATCGAGGCGCTTGGTCTCGGCGTTGGACAGCCGCCAGCGCTGCGACAGCCGCTTTGCATCTTCGGTGACGGCAACCGCCAGCGCGCCAAGACGGAGAATCGCATCAGGTCCGATCCCCAGCGCGCGCTCGGCCGCGATCATGTTGGCAAAAGCGCCGTGATAGACCACGCCCGCCGTCAGCCGCAGCAGCAGACCGGCGTCGTCCATCGCCACCAGCGCCTCGGCGGCGCGCTTGGCGACCATCAGCTTGAGCATCTCCATTCGGATTCGCTCAGCGGACAGGCCCGCGAGACCGTCGCGCCCGGCAATGCAGGCCTCGTATCCGGCGCGGTCCGGCGCACCCTCCCCATATGCCGCATGAATCCGGAAGAAACGCAGGATACGCAGATAGTCCTCGGCAATCCGCTGTGCAGGATCACCGATAAACCGCACCCGGCGCGCTTCGATATCCGCAAGACCGCCGACCTCGTCATGCACCACGCCATCGGCGGTCACGAACAGTCCGTTCATGGTGAAGTCGCGGCGCATGGCATCGCGTCTCCAGTCGCGCCCGAACGCCACCGTGGCCTTGCGTCCGAAAGTCTCGATGTCTTCGCGGAGCGTCGTGACCTCGAACGGCTGACCGTCGATCACCAGCGTCACCGTGCCGTGGTCGATACCGGTGGACACCGCCTTGATATGCGCGGCCTTGGCGCGGCGGATGACTTCATCCGGAAGCGCGGTCGTCGCGATGTCGATATCGCCGATCGGCAGGCCCAGCAGCGCGTTGCGCACCGCGCCGCCGGCAATCCGCGCCTCCTCGCCGTCGGCGTTCAGCACAGCGAGCACCCGCGCTGTCGCGCCTGACTTCAACCATGGCGCATCGCGCAGCGAAGGTGCGGTGCTCATTTGTCGGTCCCCCGAATGAGCTTGCCGTTCTCGATATGCGCGGGCGTGTAGGTCGCACCGGGAGGCGCGCCGGAGAAATGCGCCAGCAGCACCAGGCTGACGATCACGAGCACAAACGCCGCCACCGCGAGTTTGGCGACGACAGGCAGCGGCCACGACGATTTCACCCAGACGCCAGACCGGCTTGCGATCAGGAATGCCACATACACCGCGAAAGGAATGAGGAAGATTCCGATCTCGGTCAGGACAGGACGGATCATGAAAGGCAGATCCGCTCATACATCGCGCGCAGCATCCCGGCCGTCGCGCCCCAGATGTAATGCTGCTCGAACGGCATTTCGTAGAACGAGCGCTGCATGCCGCGGAATTCCTTGCTGCCGAGCTTGTGATTGACCGGGTCCATCAGGAAGGCGAGCGGTACCTCGAACACATTGTCGACTTCGTTCGCGTTGATCGTCAGCTCGAAGCCGGGCCGCACACGCGCCAGCGTCGGGAGGATACGAAATCCGAAGCCCGTCGCATACACATCGAGATAACCGACAGGTTCGATAAAATCGTGCTTGAGCCCGATCTCCTCGTCGGCCTCGCGCAGCGCCGCATCCATCGGCGTCGCGTCGGTCGGGTCGATCTTGCCGCCGGGAAACGAGACCTGCCCGGCATGTTCGTTGAGATGTTCGGCACGTTTGGTCAGCAGCACGGTGGGGACATCGCGCTCGACAATCGGCACAAGCACCGCCGCCGGACGTACCGGGCGCTCCTTCGCAATGATCTGCAACATCGCATCGGTGCCGAAATCGCCGGTCGGCGCCAGCACCGCGGCATCGGTCAGCCCCGGCGGTACATCGAAATTCAACCGCTCCTGCGCCCTGCGGAAAAACTCGCGGGACGTGATATCCGCCGGCGTCGCGATGCCGGCGGGAAGCGCATCCTTCAGAAAAGTCTTCGTCAACCCGAACCTCGTCCGTCAAACAGGATCGCGCGCCTGCGCGGCGTCCGCCATCGTAAAAAATTCTCCGCCGGACATCACGCCGAACATCTCGCGGCCATCGGCCTGTCGAATCTCGCCCATTTCAACCAGATCATAATAGAGCGCGCGTGTGACTTTTGCCCACAAATCCGCACGCACATGGAGATACGGAGTCAAGCCGCCGTCGGCGGCGGCTTCAAATCGCAGCCGGTGATCGGCGTTGCATGGCACCCATTCGTCCATGTTGGTGCGGAAGCTCAGTTGGCGCGCGGCGCCCTCACCGTCTCTTTCCATCTCCACCGCGAGAAACGGCGCGTCATCGACGCGGATGCCAACCTTCTCGACCGGCGTGACCAGAAAATATTTGCCGTCCTCGCGCTTGAGGATCGTGGAAAACAGCTTCACCAGCGCATGACGGCCGATCGGCGTGCCGAGGTAAAACCAGGTGCCATCGCTCGCGATCCGCATGTCGAGATCGCCGCAGAACGGCGGATTCCACAAATGAACCGGCGGCAGACCTTTTGTCGCAGCTCCGCGCGCGGCCTGGGTCAGCCCGTCCAGACGCTGGGCCGGGTTCGGCTGCGGTTTCTGCCCTTGGTTCGCCATTGTTTGCCCTGACCGTTGACGCTTCTGTTTGGCACAAATGGTGCACGACAAGACGCAGGAAAGTACCGCTGAATCCCGTAAGCCGCGCGGCAGGAATACTCGCCACATCGTGATGAGTTTCAAGCCCCCCGCCCGCTAATGTGGGGACAGCCCGACGTTGGGAATACATAAGAGAATACATGGTCTTTGCGGAAGTTTAGCATGGGCCGGCGGTCTGAAGTCCGGATTTTGAGTCCCATGGAACCCGAAGACGGACAGATGCGATCCATTCAAGGAGCGAAAAGCATGGCTGGCGCGGAAGGTGTCGAGAAACTGGAAGACGTGATCGTGCGCTCGGCCGAGCAGATCGCAGGAAACATCCGCGCGGCGCGGGAAGCGGTCTCCACCGTCATCTTCGGGCAGGAGCGCGTGGTCGACAACGCGCTGGTGACCATCCTGTCGGGCGGACACGCCCTGCTGATCGGCGTGCCCGGCCTCGCAAAGACCAAGCTGGTGGAAACCCTCGGGATCACGCTCGGTCTCGACGCCAAGCGCGTCCAGTTCACGCCGGACCTGATGCCGTCGGATATTCTCGGCGCCGAAGTGCTGGATGAAAGCGCCAGCGGCAAGCGCTCGTTCCGCTTCATCGCGGGGCCGGTGTTCGCGCAACTCCTGATGGCGGACGAGATCAACCGTGCTTCGCCGCGCACCCAGTCCGCGCTGCTGCAGGCGATGCAGGAGCAGCACATCACCGTCGCCGGCGCGCGGCACGACCTGCCGAAACCCTTCCACGTGCTCGCGACCCAGAACCCGCTGGAGCAGGAAGGCACCTACCCGTTGCCCGAGGCGCAGCTCGACCGCTTCCTGATGGAGATCGACGTCGAGTATCCGGGCCGCGACGCCGAACGCAAAATCCTGTTTGACACGACAGGTGCCGACCAGTCGGTCGCGAAGGAAGCGATGACCACCGAGACACTGCTCACCGCGCAGCGTCTGGTGCGCCGCCTCCCCGTTGGCGACTCCGTGGTCGAAGCAATCCTATCACTGGTGCGATCGGCGCGTCCGGGCGACGACAGCGGCGAGATCGGCAAGTCCATCGCTTGGGGACCGGGACCGCGCGCCAGCCAGGCCCTGATGCTGGCCGTCCGCGCGCGCGCGTTGCTCGACGGGCGACTCGCACCATCCATCGACGATGTGCTCGACCTCGCCGAGCCCGTGCTGAAACACCGCATGGCGCTGACATTCTCCGCGCGCGCCGAAGGAGAGACGATTCCAAATGTTATCAGGCGGCTGAAGTCACGGATCGGATAGCGCATGCCGCAAGTGAGCGGGAGCCAACAGGACGACGCCGTCCAGGCCGCAATCGGCAAAAGCCGAAAGCTGGCCGCGCGCGTTCCGCGCCTGATTCTCGAGGCGCGCCGTGTTGCCGCGACCGTGATCCATGGCCTGCATGGCCGGCGCCGGGCCGGAGCCGGGGAAAATTTCTGGCAATACCGGCACTTCATCAACGGCGAGCCGTCTCACAACGTGGACTGGCGGCGCTCCGCGCGCGACGATCAGCTCTATGTCCGCGAACGCGAGTGGGAATCCTCGCATACGATCTGGTTCTGGATCGACCGATCGCCGTCGATGGATTTCAATTCGCATCTGACCGACTGGAGCAAACTCGACCGTTCGCTCGTGGTGGCGTTTGCGCTGGCGGAGGTTCTGGTACAGGGCGGCGAGCGCGTGGGAATTCCCGGCCTGATGCGTCCAACGGCCAATCGCAATGTTATCGAAACGATGGCGCAGGTGATCGTCCATGACGCCGGCGAGCGGCCCAGCCTGCCGCCGAATTTCGAGCCGGCGCCTTTTTCCGAGGTCTTGCTGCTGTCCGACCTGTGGAGTCCGATCTCCGAATTCCGCACGGCGATCGGGCAACTCGCCGCAAACGGGGCCAGAGGCCACGTTGTCCAGATCGTCGATCCTGCCGAGGAAAGTTTCCCCTACAAAGGCCGCGTTGAATTCGTCGATTCGGAAGGCCTTGGCACCGTGACCGCCGGCCGGGCCGAACGCTGGCGCGACGACTATCAGACACTGGTCGCCAATCATCGGGCCGCGCTGCGCGCCGAGGCCGACCAGTTCGGCTGGAGTTTCACCGTACACCGCACGGATCGCGGTCCGACCGAGTTGCTGTTCGCCATTCATGCGCGCATGGGCGCGGGCGCTCAGGCCGTCACCAACAGCCGTGGCCCTGCGCGGACGAATTCCGGTATGCGCACATGATGGGCCTGCCGCTCTCCTTTGCCGAACCATGGCTGCTGACGGGCCTGTTGAGCCTTCCGGCGCTGTGGTGGCTGCTGCGGGTGATGCCGCCGCGCCCGCGGCGGGTCGATTTTCCGCCGACGCGCCTGCTGTTCGACATCGTGCCCAAGGAAGAAACTCCGTCGCGCTCGCCCTGGTGGCTGACGCTGCTGCGGCTGATCGCCGCCGCGCTGGTCATTCTCGCGGCCGCCGGGCCGATCTGGAATCCGGGCGAAGGCGCGTCGCGTTCCTCCGCGCCGCTGGTTCTGCTGCTGGACGACGGCTGGAGCGCAGCTTCCAACTGGGACGCCCGCATCAAGACGGCGGACGAAATGATTTCCAACGCGGAGACCGACCGCCGCGCGGTCGCGCTCGTGCCACTGTCGGATTCAACGCGCGACATCACGCTGATGCCTGCGGGCACCGCGCGCGTGGCGCTGCGCCAGCTTGCACCGAAACCCTATTCCGTCGAGCGGGTCGAAACCCTCCCGGCCCTGCAGCGTTTTCTGGCCAAAACCGGCGACAGCGAGATCGTCTGGCTGAGTGACGGCATCGACACCGGACGCGGCAGCGAATTCACCGAAGGCCTGACCAAAACGATTCAGGATCGACCGCTCACCATTGTCGAAGGCGGCACCCCGCCCGCCCATGCGCTGGTGGCGGCGGAAAATGCCGCCGCCAGGATGACGGTGAAGGTTCTGCGCGCAGGAACCGGCAGCGGCGACGTGGGCCTTGTGCGCGCGCTGGACCAGAAGGGTTCGCCGATCGGCGAAGCGAAGTTCGCATTCGGCATGCAGGACCGCGAGACCGAAGCGAGCTTCGACCTCCCGGTCGAACTGCGCAACGACATCACCCGGCTCGAAGTCTCCGGCGAACGCTCGGCGGGCGCGGTGCAACTGCTCGACAAGCGCTGGCGCCGCCGCGCCATCGGGATCGTGTCCGGCGCGACCACCGACACCGCGCAGCCGCTGCTGGCTTCGACCTTCTATCTGACCCGTGCACTCGCGCCGTTCGCCGATGTCCGCCTCGGCGAGCGCGGCGCACCTGCGGTGGCCATCGGGCAATTTCTCGATCAGAAGCTGCCGATGATCGTGCTCGCCGATGTCGGCACCCTCTCGCCAGACATTCGCGACCGGCTGAACACATGGATCAAACAAGGCGGCGTGCTGGTGCGCTTCGCCGGACCGCGCCTTGCTGCCGGCGATGACGATCTCGTGCCGGTGAAACTGCGCCGCGGCGGACGCAGCCTTGGCGGCAGCCTGACATGGGAGAAGCCGCAACCGCTGGCCTCCTTCGCAGGCGACGGTCCTTTCGCCGGCCTTGCCGTGCCGAAGGACATCACCGTCACACGTCAGGTGCTGGCCGAGCCGGACCCCGGGCTCGCCACACGGAGCTGGGCGTCGCTTGGCGACGGCACGCCGCTGGTCACGGGCGAGCATCGCGACAAGGGTGTGATCGCGCTGTTCCATATCAGCGCCGATATGCGCTGGTCGGACCTGCCGATGTCTGGCACCTTTGTCGAGATGCTGCGGCGAATCGTCGATATGTCCGGCTATACGGCCAATGCGGGCGCAGGTGTCGCCGCGGAAGCCGGAGCGGAGACTGTTGCGCCGATCCGCACCCTCGACGGCTTCGGCGCATTCGGCCCCCCACCCTCCACCGCGAAACCCTTGCGCGCGGATTATCGCGACCGCGCCACGTCCGATCATCCTCCGGGACTTTACGGTCCTGCCGACGGCCCGCTCGCCGTCAACGCGCTGGCCGCCGCCGACCGGCTCGCGCCGCTGGATACGTCTGCTCTGAAAGCCCGGCGCGCGACTTACACCAATGCCGAGCCGCGCGATCTGCGCGGCATCCTGCTCTCGGCGGCGCTCGCGCTGTTCCTGCTCGACGCGATTATCGTCGCCGTTCTCGGCGGCGGCATTGCCGCGCTGCTGCGCCGGCGCACCGCGGCGGCGGCACTCGCTCTTGCGTTTGCGCTGGCTTCGATCGGCGGCATCCCCTCACCGTCCTACGCGCAGGCACCGAAAGCTCCGGCAAAGGCCGCGCCCGCTGCGCCCTCCGCGAAAAGCGCGGCGGATGACGAGTTCGCCATCAGGGCCGTGGCGCAGACACGGCTGGCTTACGTCATCACCGGAAACTCCGATGTCGATTCCATCGTAAAAGCCGGCATGTCGGGCCTGACGCTGTTCCTCGCGCAGCGCACGGCGCTGGAGGCCGGCGAGCCGGTGGGCGTCGATCCGGCACGGGATGAACTCGCCTTCTTCCCGCTGATCTACTGGCCGGTGGTCACCGGCGCGCCCAAGCCGTCACAGGACGCGATCAACAAGCTCGACACCTACATGAAGCAGGGCGGCACGGTGGTGTTCGATACCCGCGACGCCGTCGAAGCGCCGCCCGGGCCCGGCGGAGAATCTCAGACGCCCGGCATGCTGACCCTGCGCGAGATTCTGTCCTCGCTCGACATTCCCGAGCTTGAGCCGGTGCCGCGCGAACATGTGCTGACCAAGACGTTCTATCTGCTGCGCGACTTCCCGGGCCGCTTTACCTCGGGGCAGACCTGGGTCGAGACGCTGCCGCGCGTCGATGACGAGGAAGCCGCCGACCGCCCCGCGCGCGGCGGCGACGGCGTCTCGCCGATCATCATCACCTCGAACGATCTTGCCGGCGCATGGGCGTTGCGCGCCGACGGCCAGCCGATGCTGCCGCTGACGCCCGGCGATCCGCGCCAGCGCGAAATGGCGTTCCGCGCCGGCGTCAACATCGTGATGTACACCCTGACCGGAAACTACAAGGCGGATCAGGTGCACGCTCCTGCTTTGATTGAACGGCTGGGGCAATAACATGCAATACGGCATCGCCTTTGCGCCCCTCGTCCCGACGCTTGTTCTCTGGATCGGCATCGCCGCGATTGTCGTGATCGCCGCGATCCTGCTGCTCACGCGTTCGCGCGGCGCGGCGATCCGCGTGACCGCGCTGACGCTGATCCTGCTGGCGCTGGCCAATCCATCCTTCACCCGCGAGGAGCGCGAACCGCTGTCCTCCGTCGCCGCCGTCGTGGTGGACAAGAGTCCGAGCCAGAATTTCGGCGAGCGCACGCGTGAAACCGAGCAGGCGCGCGAGGCGCTGGTCGCGCGCCTGAAGGACATCAAGGGGCTTGAGGTCCGCGTGGTCGAGGCCGGTCAGGCCGACGGCGAAACCGACGGCACCAGGCTGTTCTCCGCCGTTACCTCCGCCCTCTCGGATGTCCCCACCGACCGCGTCGCCGGTGCGTTTCTGATCACCGACGGGCGTGTGCATGACATTCCTGCCAATGCCGCCGCCATCGGTTTCAGCGCCCCGGTGCATGCGCTGGTCACCGGCCGCAGCGACGAGCGCGACCGCCGCATCGCCATTGTCGCCGCGCCGCGCTTCGGCATTGTCGGGCAGACCCAGACCATCACCTATCGCCTCGACGATCAGGGCGTGACCGGCCAGAGCGCGCGTGTCGTGGTCCGGCGCGACGGCGACGTCCTCAGCGAGCGCGCGGTGCGCAGCGGTGAGCAGGTCAGCGTCACCATCGAGATCCCGCATGCCGGTCAGAACATCGTCGAGATCGAGGCGTCGAAACTCGATGGTGAACTGACGCCGGTCAACAACCGCGCGGTGGTGTCCATCGACGGCGTGCGCGACAAGCTGCGTGTGCTGCTGGTGTCGGGCGAGCCGCATTCCGGCGAGCGCACCTGGCGCAACCTCCTGAAATCGGACGCCAGCGTCGATCTGGTGCATTTCACCATTCTGCGCCCGCCGGAGAAGCAGGACGGCACGCCGATCAATGAACTGTCGCTGATCGCCTTCCCGACCCGCGAACTGTTCCAGCAGAAGATCAACGAGTTTCAGTTGATCATCTTCGACCGTTACGCGCGGCAGGGCGTGCTGCCGATCTCCTACTTCGACAATATCGCACGCTATGTGCGCAACGGGGGCGCGGTGCTGGTGTCCGCCGGCCCCGACTATGCCAGCCCGACCAGCATCTGGCGCACGCCGCTGGATGCAATCCTGCCGGCCGAACCCGTTGGCGTCAGCGAACAGGGCTTCACGGCGCGCCTGACCGATGTCGGCAAGCGGCATCCGGTCACGCGCGGGCTTGAAGGCTCCAACAGCGAGCCGCCGCACTGGAGCCGGTTCTTCCGCCTCGTCGATACACGCAACCCGGTCAATCCGCCGATCATGGAAGGCGCGGACGGCAAACCGCTGCTGTTGCTGTCGCGGCAGGGCGAAGGCCGTGTCGCGCTGCTGCTGTCGGACCATATCTGGCTGTGGGCGCGCGGCTATGAGGGCGGCGGGCCGCATCTCGATCTGTTGCGGCGGACATCGCACTGGCTGATGAAGCAGCCCGAGCTCGACGAGGAAGCGCTGCGGCTCAAGGTGGAAGGCCGCGATCTGGTCGTGCTGCGGCAGACCATGGCCGACGCCGTGCAACCGGTCACCGTGACTTCTCCTTCGGGTACCACACGTCAGGTCACCTTGACCGCAGGCGATCCCGGCGAATGGCGCGCGTCGCTCGGTGCCGACGAACTCGGCCTGTGGCAGGCAACCGACGGCTCGCTGAAAGCGCTGATCAATGTCGGTCCGGTGAATCCTAAAGAGTTCGCCGAGGTGACCTCGACCACTGAAGCGCTGCGTCCACTGCTGCAAGCTACCGGCGGCGATGCACGCCGCATCGCCGACAGCGGCAGTGTCGACCTGCCGCGCGTGCTGCCGGTGCGCGCCTCCACCGTGTTCCGCGGCGAAGGCTGGCTCGGTGTGAAGATGCGTGACGCCAGCGTGGTGCGCGGCATGGGCGTGCTGCCGGTCTTCGCGGGGCTGATCGGCCTGCTGCTGCTGCTCGGCGCCTTCGCCAGCACATGGCTGCGCGAAGGACGCTGATCTTTCGCGCCCGGCCAATGGCCGACCAGGCCAGTGGCCTGTACTCACGAAAGTGTCGGCAGGGTCACAGTCGACCACGGACCTCCCGTCCGATCCGGCTCTTGTGTTGACACTCCCCATCTGACCGGCGATGTTACATTGTAACATCTGGCGGCAGGCGCTATCCGCCTGCGCCAGTTGCATTGGGGTAAAACCAGCGTGAACTGGCTGAGAACAAAGGCGAAAAAGCTCTCGCTGCTGGCGCTGTTCGCGCTGGCGCTGCAGCTTGGCCTGTCGTTCGGCCATACCCATGCGGATGTCGCAATGGCCGGTATCTCGGCGCCGTCTCAGGCGTCCGCGCCGGACACCGATCACGACCAGAATCTTCATCGCGACCTTTGCGTCATCTGCGCCACCATGGCGATGGCCAACACCGCCCTCGCCTCTGCGCCGCCCGCGCTGCCCGTGCCCTTGACTGTCACGGCGCTGCGGACGGCTTTTCCTTCGGAAGTCATCGCAACCGGCTCACGCCGCGCCGCGTTTCGCTCCCGCGCGCCTCCCTTGTCTTGACTCGAACTGTTGTCCGATCCCGGTGATCCCCGCGCTGCGGTGACGACCGGGATATTCGAGGTACGCCGCCCGCAAAGGAGCGCGGCGGCATCAGGATCAAGCTCCCATGTCTTACAGGTTCATTCGCGCGTCACTGGCCGGCGGCTCCGCCGTCGCCATGGCGCTTGTTCTCACCAGCGCCGCACGTTCGCAGCAGGGCGATCCTGCCGCAGGCGAAACGCTTCCCGAAATCGTGGTGCAGGCCCCAAGCCCGATCCAGCGCCCGCATCGCCACACCGCACAGCCGGGCCGAACCACGGCTGCACCCGCGCCTGCAGCGGCAGCCGCGCCGAACCCCGATACGTTTGTCGGCACGCTGCCCATCGTCACCGACCAGTTCGCAACTGTGACGGTTGTGCCCAATGAAGAAATCCGCCGCAGCGGCGCCGCGACCCTCGGCGACCTCCTGAACAACAAGCCCGGCATCACCGGCTCGTCCTACGCCCCCGGCGCATCGAGCCGCCCGATCATTCGCGGCCTCGATGTGAACCGTGTCGGCATTGTCGAGAACGGCATCGGCAGCAACGGCGCGTCGGACCTCGGCGAAGATCATTTCGTGCCGATTGATCCACTGGCGACCAGTCAGGTCGAAGTCATCCGCGGCCCGGCGACGCTGCGCTACGGATCGCAGTCGATCGGCGGCGTGGTCAGCGCCAGCAACAACCGCATTCCGGAAACGCTGCCGTGCAGCGCGGTGCCGTCGATCCAGACCTATGGCTACAATGTGAAGGCGCCGGTGCTGTCGCCGTCCAATCCCTGCGCGAGTTTCGAGACTCGCGCCGCACTCTCCAGCGTCGATCTCGGACGCGAAGGCGCGGTGCTGCTCGATGCCGGCGGCAATAATTTCGCGATCCACGCCGATGGCTATACCCGCAAGACGGAAGATTACAGCACGCCGCAGGGCATTCAGCGCAACACCGCAACCCAGTCGACGGGCGGGTCGGTCGGCGGATCCTACTTCTTCGCAGGCGGCTTCATCGGCGCGGCGGTGACGCAGACCAACAGCCTCTATCGCATCCCCGGAGAGGAAGGCGAGGAGTTCGGCACGCGCATCGACGCCAAGCAGACCAAGCTGACGGTGAAGGGCGATTACCATCCCGACAGCAAGGCCATCGACGTGATCCGCTTCTGGGCCGGGGCCACAGACTACAAGCACAACGAGCTTGGACGCACCGATCCCGCGGACTTCTCGACCGACGGCGTGCGGCAGACTTTCACCAACAGGGAACAGGAAGGCCGCGTCGAGGTTCAGTTCGCGCCGCTCAACCTGCGTTTTGCATCGCTGACCACGGCGGTCGGCGCACAGGCCTCGCATCAGGAGTTGACCGCGCCAAGCCCTGACGATCCCGGCAGTCCGCTCAACGGCCTGTGGGACCCGAACAAGAACACGAGGGTCGCCGGTTACATCTTCAACGAGTTTCAGTTCAGCGACGTCACCAAGGCGCAGGTCGCGGGCCGGATCGAACACGTCAACCTGAGTGGCACCACGCCAGCTTTCGTGCCCGAGCTGTTCGATCTGAACGTCAACCCGGCGGATATCGGCCCGGCGACGCCACGTAACCTGAACTTCACGCCGGTCAGCGGAAGCGTCGGCCTCATCCAGAACCTGCCGTGGAATCTCGCGGCCAGCATCACCGGCCAGTACACCGAACGCGCGCCGAAGCCCGCCGAACTGTTCTCGCGCGGCGGCCATGACGCCACTACCACCTTCGATATCGGCAATCCGAATCTCGGCATCGAGACCGCGAAGTCGGTCGAAGTCGGGCTGCGCCGCGCGACGGGACCGTTCCGGTTTGAATTGACCGGTTATTACACGCGCTTTGACGGTTTCATCTACCGGCGTCTCACCGGCAACACCTGCGAAGACGTGATATGTCAGGCGGGTCCGGGGCTTGAACTCAACCAGGCGATCTATTCGCAGCGTGACGCGACTTTCCGTGGCGGTGAATTCCAGTTCCAGTATGACGTGCTGCCGGTGTGGGCCGGTCAGTTCGGAGTCGAGGGACAGTATGACATCGTTCGCGCCACGTTCACCGATGGTACCAACGTGCCGCGCATCCCGCCGCAGCGGGTCGGCGGCGGCGTCTACTATCGGGATGCAAACTGGTTTGCGCGCCTCAACCTGCTGCATGCATTCGCACAGAACGACGTGAGCGGCGTCGAGACGCCGACGGCCGGTTACAACAACCTGCGCGCAGAGATCAGCTACACGACCAAGCTCGCGAAGGACGGCTGGCTCGGGCCACGGGAGTTCACCTTCGGACTCCTCGGCAACAACCTGCTCAACGAGGACATCCGCAATGCGGTCGCCTACAACAAGGATCAGGTGCTGCAGCCCGGCCTTGGCGTGCGCATGTTCGCGAATGTGAAGTATTGATAGCTGTCATTGCGAGCGAAGCGCTTGCTTCTCCCTCTCCCCGCTTGCGGGGAGAGGGTCGGGGTGAGGGGCAAATCTCGCGTAACGCGACGCCCGCCCCTCACCCGGATCACTGCGTGATCCGACCTCTCCCCGTAAACGGGGAGAGGTGAGCATCAACGCTCGCTCAAATCGGCCGCGCGAAATTCCAGTCCGGACGGATTGCTCCGCTGACGTCCTCGAACGCGCCATCGGCGAGCTCGCGCACCAGAAGCCGTGCATGATCCACCGGCCCCGGCATGGTCGCACGGCCCTTGGGAATCCGCTTGAAGCCGGCGCGGCTGTAGTAGGCTTCATCGCCGACCAGCAGAACCAGACGATGGCCCTTCGCCGCCGCATCCTTCAAGGCGCGATCGAGCAGCGCGCGCCCGACGCCGCGGTCACGGAACGGCGGCTCGACGGTCAGCGGCCCAAGCAGAAGCGCCGGTGTGTTGCCGACGCAGATCGGCAATTGCCGCACCGAGCCGACCATCAGTGTGCCGATCCGCGCCGTGAACGACAGATCGAGCAGATGATCGACATGCTCGCGCAACCGGTAGGCGCTGAGGGCGTAGCGGCCAGGCCCGAACGTGCGTTCGTGCAGGCGCTCGATGGCCTGTTCGTCGCCGGGGGTCTCGGCCAGGATGGTCAGGGAAAGATCGAACATGTCAGAGGCGCAGATAGCATCTGGCGCGGGCATGGTCCATCGCCGTGACGGTCAAATCCAGTCTTCGGTTCGAGGCTGGTTAGCCAGCACTTCGGCGATCCGCGCCCGTGTCCCCCGGGTGGTGTCGGGCGGCAGATCGCCGGGTGCGAAAAACCCGCACGCCACGATCTCACGGTTGGGCGCGGGCACCCGGTCCTGCCGATAGTCGCGCACAACATAAACCGCGACATGGTCGCGCCGCGACACCTGCCGGTTGAAGAACAGACCGTGCAGGACCGGCTCGCCGGTCATCTCGATCCGCCCCTCCTCGATCAGCTCCCGCCTGAGCGAACTCAGGAAGGTCTCGCCTGTCTCGACCCCGCCTCCCGGAAGGTGCCAACCGGAGACATAACCGTGCTTGACCAGAAACACGCGGTTCTCGCCGTCCAGCACCACCGCGCGGACGCCGAGCGTCATGCCGCGCGCGAAGCGCCAGTAGAAATGGAAGGCACGCCGGAGTAACGGCTCGAACCGCGTGCGAAGGTTGGACATAGGGTTCGTCAACATCCGTTCCGAAATCGAGACATCATGGCCGGACCCATCCCGTCCATCCACGCCTTGCGGGTCATCAAGAAAGACAGCGGTGTCCGGGTCAAGCCCCAAGTCAGTATCCAAGTCAGGACCGGATGGCCTGACAATGTGCGTCGTCTGAATGTCATGACATTTCGGAGCAACGCATGTAACAGAAGATCATGACGCCGTTCCTGCTCGCGCATCTGTCCGATCCGCATCTCGGCCCGATGCCGCAGGCCCGCCTGCGCGATCTCGCAAGCAAGCGCGCCATAGGCTATCTGAACTGGCACCGCAAGCGGCATATGATCCATCGCCGCGACGTGCTCGGCGAACTGGTCGCCGACATGCACGCGCAGGCGCCCGATCACATCGCCGTCACCGGCGATCTCGTCAACATCGCGCTGCCAATGGAATTCATCGAAGCACGCAATTGGCTCGAAAGTGTCGGTCCGCCGGATCACGTTTCGCTCGTGCCCGGCAATCATGACGCCTATGTGCGCGGCATCCGCGAGCATTTTCCGCACGCCTGGGCCGACTATTTTCGCGGCGATGACGCAAGGCCCGGCAGCGATGCGGCATTTCCCTATTTGCGCCGGCGCGGTCCGCTGGCATTGATCGGCGTCTCCACCGCCGTTCCCACCGCGCCGTTCATGGCGACCGGACGGCTTGGACATGAGCAGCGCGGCGCTCTCGAAAAAATCTTTCAGCAGCTCTCGAACCAAGATTCGTTTCGTGTGCTGATGATCCATCATCCGCCAAAAACATCGCCCGGACGATGGGCCGCGCGCTTGCGCGACTCGAACGAACTTCTGGACATGATCGCGCGTTACGGCGTCGATCTCGTTCTGCATGGTCACGATCACCGGCATGCGACGGTCTGGCTCGACGGCCCGCGCGGGCGCATTCCGGCTGTCGGGGTGCCGTCAGCCTCCGCCATGGCGCACGGGCACAATCATCCGGCGGCCTACAACCTGTTTTCGATTGAACGGAACGGCGGCGTATGGCGCTGCCTGCATCGCATACGCGGTTTCGCCCACGGCATGGAGCTTGGCGAGATCAGGAGTGAACGACTGCTCTAGATCCCGCGCAGCGCCATCACCAGCGCGAAGCCGAACAGCGCGACGAGGCCAGCGGCGAAACCAAACGCAAATGTCCAGATCGCGCTGCGGCGCTTCACCGGCGCGACAATGGACGCAACCGTCGGTCCGGCCACGGCCGGCGTTTCTATCGGCATGGATGCAGGCGCCGGTGTCACCACCATCGCATGTTCGCGCTCGATCAGACGGCGCGCGATGTAATCGGTCACCGCGTCGACCATCACCGGCACATCGTGCGACTCGGCGATCAGGATGCGACCGAAGCGCGTGTCCTGCGTAAAGCGATAAATGCGCTTGTCGCGGCCCATTGAAACATGCGCCACCGTGTCGATCCACAGCCGCGGCGTGTCACCCTGGCTGATGCCGCGGTCGAACAGATCGACGCCCGCCGGAATTTCCGAGAACAGCGGGTCGAGCGCTTCATAGAGAATCTCGAGCCGGGCCACTTCGGCGTCGCGCAGATCGACCACCACGCCGGTGCGGTCGGCGGCTTCGATCCGGGCCTTGCGCAAGGCGTCGCGCAGACGATGCGGGCTCGGTTTGCCGGCCAAATCGTTCGGGACGCTCGGTTCCGCCATGATCTGAAGACCTCGGGTTCGATAGCTTTGTTGCGACCCGTTTAATCTATCAGTAACCCTGTCCTCCCGCAAAGGTTCTGCCCCTTTGCGAGCCATTTCACGGCGTTATCCGTGTCCCAAAATGACAATGGCCCTGTTCCGGAAGGAAGCAGGGCCATGAATCAGGAGATGAATCAGAACTTGAATTGTGGCGGGAGACGATCCTCCCCGGACAGATCAGGTGTTCGACCGGTGCGGCTCTTCGACAATCGAGAAGCGCACGCCGGCACGATGACGATGCTCTTCGGACATCTGCCGCCAGCAATCCTCGGCTTCCTTGCGGGTCTTGAACGGTCCTTGGACCTGCGCCGAGCCTTCCACCAGCTTGTGAAAGTTCATCGAGCCGAACTCGCCGCCAATCACCCAGAAGTTGCTGCCGCTCATAAAAGCCTCCTGCCTTCAGCCGCTTGCGCCTGCGCGCACGAATTGATCCCAGACAATATCTAGGCACGTCGGCGGCGTTTGTAATGCAAATTTTTCAAGAATCCAGAGCGTGTACCTCAATCGGATGAAAATCCGAAGGGGACATTGAGCCGCCGGTAATCATCAGGCAACAGTTCGCGCCCGATCGGAAGCTCGGATCGCGCAGCACATGTCGGGCGATGACAAACGCGGCACGCGACGCCGATGGGGGTTGGCGCGTCGGCGCGAGGTCCCGATTCATCGCTGGTATAGATCAGTTTCTCCGCATGTTCGGCGGCGCAGCCGATGGCGATGGCGCGTTCGACACGCGGCGCGCCGAACGATCCGCCACCCGCGGTGACGGTGCGGGCGATGGAGAAAAATCGCTGGCCGTCCGGCAATTCCAGCCATTGCGTGACGATCTGGCGCGGCGTCTTGAACACGCCATGCACAGACCACAGCGGACAGGCGCCGCCGTGTTTCGCGAAGGGAAAGCCCGCGCCGTCGAGCAATTTGGAAATGTTGCCGGCGGGATCGACACGGATCAGGAAGAACGGAACCTTCTCGGAGCCCGGCCTTTGCAGCGTGGTGATGCGATGCGCGGTCTGCTCGAAACTGGTTCCGAACTGACGCGCCAGCGCTTCCATGTCATAACGGCGCGTCGTCGCGGCTCTCACGAATGCGGAATAAGGCATGATCAGCGCCGCCGCCGCGTAGCTCGCGAGCGAACGATGCGCCAGCAGTTCGGCGCTTTTGCTGGTGAAATGCCCGGCCTTGAGCGCCGCCCCGATTTCATCCTCGAATTCGAGATAGGCCAACTGCTGTGCCACCTGAAAGGTGAAGCTCGCGGTATCGAGCGAATCGTCGAACAGGATTTCCTTGTGATGACGGTCCAGCCGCCGCACCGAGCCGAGCATGACATTGGGAGGCAAGTGGCGGACGCGAAGATTGTGCCGCGTGCGCAGCCGCTCGATCAGCCAGGCCTGATCCGCAGGACCATCCAGAATGCGCTCGGCCGCATCGTCGAGATCGGCGAAATTATTCCGGCGCGCGGCAAGAAAGCGCCGCACCTCGGCCACCGGATCGTTGCCGTCGAGATCGCCGCCCGACGCGGGCCCTGTCAGCCCCGGCCCCTTGCGGTCCGCAAGCGCCAGTTGCTCCTCGCGGTACGCCGTGTAGAGCCTCAGGAAAGCCTCTGCCAGCCCCGGATACCCGATGGCGATATCGCTGATTTCAAGCGGAGGAATGTCGATATCGGCAAACATCGGCTCCTTGAGCACGGCCTGCATCCGCGCGGTGTGATCGGCGCCGCCGTCGCCCGCAAGATCGGCGAGATCAATCTTGTAGGTCCGGGCCAGACGGAGCAGCATGTCCGCGGTCACGGGCCGCTGGTTGCGCTCCAGAAGCGCGACATAGGGCGCGGAAATGTCGAGATCCGCTGCCATATCGGCCTGGGTCAGGCCGAGGTCACGCCGCAGCCGCCGCAGCCGCGGACCCATGAAAACCGAGCGGATTGTGGTCGTCGCCATGGGCGAAAGCCCTACTCTATTACCCTGAATGTAAAGTTATTACAGCATTACAACGAAAGTTTGTAAAGTCTGACAAGCTATCTTCAAACCCTCTGGCGGCTGATGAGGCGGGGCGTAAAACACTCCCAACTTCACAACAGGCAGAAGGTCACAACCATGAATTACCAATCGCGCGGAATCTCCGACCAAGCAATTCAGGGCCCGTCTTCCTACAAGGCGGAAATCACTGCGGCTGAGGCCCTGCTCAAGGACCATCCGGCATGGAACGGCGTCACCGCCGAGGCCGTGGCCCGCATGCGCCTGCAGAACCGTTTCAAGACCGGTCTCGACGTCGCCCGCTACACCGCGGACGTGATGCGCGCCGACATGGCGGCCTATGACGCCGATCCGACCAAGTACACCCAGTCGCTCGGTTGCTGGCACGGCTTCATCGCGCAGCAGAAGCTGATCTCGATCAAGAAGCATTTCGGCGGCAAGACCGATCGTCGCTACCTGTACCTGTCCGGCTGGATGATCGCCGCGCTGCGCTCCGAATTCGGACCGCTGCCGGATCAGTCCATGCACGAGAAGACCTCGGTGCCGGCGCTGATCGAAGAACTCTACACCTTCCTGCGTCAGGCCGACGCGCGCGAACTCAACGACATCTTCCGCGAGCTCGACGCGGCCCGCAAGGCCGGCGACAAGGCGAAGGAAGCTGCGCTGATCGACAAGATCGACAACTTCCAGACCCACGTCGTGCCGGTGATCGCCGACATCGACGCCGGCTTCGGCAACGCGGAAGCGACGTATCTCCTCGCCAAGAAGATGATCGAAGCGGGTGCGTGCGCCCTGCAGATCGAAAACCAGGTGTCGGACGAGAAGCAGTGCGGCCATCAGGACGGCAAGGTCACCGTGCCGCACGAGGTCTTCATCGCGAAGATCCGCGCCTGCCGCCATGCGTTCCTCGAGCTTGGCGTCGACAACGGCATCATCGTGACCCGCACCGACTCGCTCGGCGCTGGCCTCACGCAGCAGATCGCCGTCAGCCACAAGCCGGGCGATCTCGGCGACCAGTACAACAGCTTCCTCGACTGCGACGAAGTTGACGCGTCCAAGGTCGGCAACGGCGACGTGATCATCAGCCGCAACGGCAAGCTGCTGCGTCCGAAGCGCCTGCCGAGCAACCTGTACCAGTTCCGCCCCGGCACCGGCGTCGACCGCTGCGTGCTCGACAGCATCACTTCGCTGCAGCACGGCGCGGACCTGCTCTGGATCGAAACCGAGCGTCCGAACATCGCGCAGATCGCCGAAATGGTCGATCGCATCCGCGAGGTGATCCCGAATGCGAAGCTCGCCTACAACAACTCGCCGTCGTTCAACTGGACGCTGAACTTCCGCTGGCAGGTGTTCGACGAGTGGAAGGCCGCCGGCAAGGATGTCAGCAAGTACACCCGCGCCGACCTGATGAAGGTGGAGTATGACGAGACCCCGCTGGCGATCGAAGCCGACAACCTGATCCGCACCTTCCAGGCGGATTCGGCCAAGCGCGCCGGCATCTTCCACCACCTGATCACGCTGCCGACCTATCACACGGCTGCGCTGTCGACCGATAACCTGTCGAAGGAATATTTCGGCGACCAGGGCATGCTCGGTTACGTGAAGAACGTCCAGCGTGCGGAAATCCGCCAGGGTATCGCCTGCGCGAAGCACCAGAACATGGCCGGCTCCGACATCGGCGACGACCACAAGGAATACTTCGCCGGCGAAGCGGCCCTCAAGGCCGGCGGTATCCACAACACCATGAACCAGTTCGGCTAAACGAACGGCTCGACACAATCACAACAACGAAATGCCCGGCCGCAAAGCCGGGCATTTTGTTATGGAATGCATGGAACGCCCGATCGGCGTTATTGTCCTCACGAGGACTCTTCCGGAAACGGCCCCAACAACATTCGTCATGGCCGGGCTTGTCCCGGCCATCCACGTCTGTTTTGCTCACCTGACAGAAAGACGTGGATGGCCGGAATAAATCCGGCCATGACGATACGATTGATAATCGACTGCCGGGAAATACAGGGGCGCCAATAAAAATGAATCCGATCGGGAAATTTGCAATTGCCCTTGGTGTTGTCTTGCTCACGACACCCGCCCTCGCCCAATCCGGCGCGCGCTGCCACAACGGCCAGAGCTTCGATCAGTTTCTGACAGGGCTGAAACAGGACGCCATCGCCGCCGGCGTGTCGCAACGCGCGATTGCCGCCGCCGCGCCCTACATGGTCTACGATCAGGGCATCGTGAACCGTGACCGGGGCCAGCGCGTGTTCGGCCAGATCTTCACCGAGTTCTCCGGCCGCATGGCCTCCGAAGGCCGCCGGGTCAAAGGCCAGCAGTTGATCCAGACCTACGCGCAGGCCTTTGCGCGCGCTGAAAAGGAATACGGCGTGCCGCCTGCGGTGATCGCCGCCTTCTGGGCGCTGGAGAGCGACTTCGGCGCGGTGCAGGGCAAGCTCTCGACATTGCGCTCGCTGGTGTCGCTGGCTTACGACTGCCGACGTGCGCAGATGTTCCACGACGAGACCATCGCGGCGCTCAAGATCGTCGACCGCGGCGATCTTTCGCCTGCTGAAATGATCGGCTCGTGGGCCGGCGAGCTTGGCCAGACCCAGTTCCTGCCGCGCCACTATTTCGACTATGCGGTGGACTACGACGGCGACGGCCACCGCAACCTGCTGCGCAGCGCGCCGGACGTGATCGGCTCGACCGCGAACTACATTTCGACCGGCCTGAAATGGCGGCGCGGCGAACCGTGGCTGCAGGAAATCCGCGTGCCTGCGAATCTTCCTTGGGATCAGGCCGACCTCACCATCAAGCATCCGCGCTCGAAATGGGCCGCATGGGGCGTGACCTATGCCGACGGCCGCCCGCTGCCGAAAGACGACTTGCCCGCGTCCGTCCTGCTGCCGATGGGCCGCACCGGCCCGGCCTTTCTCGCCTATGCGAACTTCGCCGCTTACACCGAATGGAATAATTCACTGATCTATTCCACCACGGCGGCCTATCTCGCCACCCGCATCGCGGGCGCAGGCCCAATGCGCAAACCCGCGGCGCCTGTGGCGCAACTGCCGTTTAACGAGATCAAGGAACTGCAGCAACTCCTCGCGAGACAGGGCTACAATGTCGGCAAGATCGACGGCATCCTCGGCCAGCAGAGCCGCATCGCGGTCAAGACCATGCAGATGAAGTATGGCCTGCCTGCCGACTCATGGCCGACCCCGGAGTTGCTCGCGCGGATGCGCGGCCTCCGCGCCACCGATGCGGCACCCCAGCCGCGCTGAAATAATCCCGCAAAAGGCATGGCGCGCTGCTCTTGCGGCGCTGGCGGAAACAATTAACTCGGGCAAGCCTGTTATGGCAGGTCTTTCCGAAAGGTTTTCGCATGACATTCTATGATGGTTCAGCTCCGGTCTTCATCCGCACATTGAATGCGTTGTCCGCTATTCTCGCCAAGGCCGAGGCCCACGCCGCCGCAAACAATATTCCGCCGAGCGAACTGCTGGAGGCGCGGCTGCATCCGACAATGTATCCGCTGACCAAACAGGTTCAGCTTGCGTGCGACTTCTCCGGCAAAGCCTGCGCGCGGTTTACCCAGACCGAATTGCCCGTGATGGCCGACACCGAGACCACATTTGCCGAATTGCAGGCGCGGATCAAAAAGGTTCTGTCGAACATCGAGGCGCTGCCGCCCGCCAAATATCAAGGTGCGGAAAAGCGCGACATCACCTTCCCCGTCGGCCCCGGCCAGACCATGACGGTCACCGGCCAGCAGTTTCTCAACCACTCGGCGATCCCGCAGTTCTTTTTCCATTGCACCACGGCCTACGACATTCTGCGTCACAAGGGCGTGGAGCTCGGGAAACGCGATTTTCTCGGCGCCTGACCGCGCGCAAAGGCTTTGTTTCAATTCGCACACGCCGCGAAGACGATTTTCATCCCGCCGCCATCGAGGATGGAAGATCGTTCTTCGCGGCACTATTGTGTTTGAAACAGCGAAAACATGACAGCCATTCAGGCCGGTTAAATCCGCTCTTTTCATCGTCTCGTGGCTTGCATTCCTGCAAACGCGACACTTACATGCATCTGCATTGAACTCCCGCTGAGGAACAGCAGTCATGTCCGCATCTAAACTTTTCGATCCCTACAAGCTCGGCAACATCACCCTGACCAACCGCGCGGTCATGGCGCCGCTGACCCGCAATCGCGCGCTTGCCGGCTTCGTGCCCAATCCTCTCGCCGTCGAATACTACGGCCAGCGCGCCTCCGCCGGCCTCCTGATCACCGAAGCGAGCCAGGTTTCGCAGCAGGGCCAAGGCTATCAGGACACGCCCGGCATCTACACCAAGGAACAGGTCGCAGGCTGGCGCAAGGTCACCGACCGCGTGCATGAGCGCGGTGGCCACATCTACATCCAGCTCTGGCATGTCGGACGCATCTCGCACACCAGCCTGCAGGCCAATGGCGGCGCGCCGGTTGCGCCCTCCGCGATCCGCGCCAACACCAAGACCTTTGTCGGCGGCGCATTCGCCGATGTCTCCGAGCCCCGTGCGCTCGAACTGAACGAAATCCCCGGCATCGTCGACAGCTTCAAGCGCGCTGCCGCCAACGCCATTGAGGCCGGATTTGACGGCGTCGAAATTCACGGCGCGAACGGCTATCTGCTCGACCAGTTCGCCAAGGACGGCACCAACAAGCGCACGGACGCTTATGGCGGCTCGATCGAGAATCGCGCGCGGCTGATGATCGAGGTGGCGCAGGCCGTCGCGGCCGAAGCCGGCGCCGACCGCACCGGCATCCGCATTTCGCCGGTGACCCCCGCCAACGATGTCTCCGACAGCAATCCGCAGCCGCTGTTCGATCATATCGTCGATCAGCTCAATGCGCTCAAGCTCGTCTACATCCATGTGATCGAAGGCTCGACCGGCGGCCCACGCGATAACGCGCCGTTCGACTACGCCAGCCTGCGCAAGCGCTTCAGCGGAACCTACATCGCCAACAATGGCTATGATTTCAAACTGGCTACCGAGGTGCTGGACCAGAACAAGGCCGACCTGATCGCATTCGGCAAACTGTTCATCTCCAATCCGGATCTTGTCGAGCGTCTCAAGCTCGGCGCGCCGCTCAATCCGTTCGACAAGATGACCTTCTACGGCGGTGGCGCGAAGGGCTATACGGACTATCCTGCGCTCAGACAGCAGGCCGCGGCGGAATAAGCGCGCAGCAATCACAAATCGAAAGGCCGGGAGCGATCCCGGCCTTTTTCATGTGAAAACGATCACGCTGGAACCGGATCGAGCCGCCCGGCCAGAACGCGAGTCGCAGCGCGCTCCGCTTCACGGGCGCTCTTGAAAATCTGACCGTCCAGCGGATTGAATTTGTGAACCGCCGCGAAGAATCTGAATCCCGCTTTCTCGCGAACCACGATGCCTGCGGCTTCCGAGCTGACTTCGATGATGTAGGTATCCGACATGTCTTGTTCCGTGCCCCGCCATTCTCACGCGCAATAACTCCGAAAAGCTGAAAAGGTTTCAGCCGAGACATCTCCAACACATCACGCATCTCCCCCATCGCTATGCACATCGCGGGCCAACATCCAGAGGCTGTTTTCAGACTGGAATGACTCGAAAACAGACAAACGCTGACATCGCTCTGAGCAACCCGCCGCACCTGTAGGCGCTTCGCACGACAGTTTTATAACCGGCGTGTTGAGTCTGGAAGACGATTGATGGCAATTGATAAAAATAGAAATGAGAGCATCGCACTGCAGCGCAGCGGCGAACAAAACAGCGCGCAACGGTGCTGCACGCGCGAAAAGGTATCTACGTGCCCGTTAAGACTTGTGACGAGTCACGCGCTGACAGCCGGAGGTTCCTGACGGATCGGCTGCGGATGTCCGTGATCGTCGATCGCGACGTAGGTGTAGTTCCCGTCCGTCACCAGAATCGAATTCGTTTCGTTGCGGCGGCGCACCCAGGCTGCGACATGCACCGTGATGGAGGTTCTGCCGAGACGCACAGTTGAGCAAAACACCGACACCACATCGCCGACATAGACCGGCTTGCGAAATGTCATGGCTTCAATCGCGACAGTGACGGCACGGCTGCGTGACGCCTTGGATGCGAAGATGCCGCCCGCGATGTCCATCTGACTGAGCAGCCATCCACCGAAAATGTCGCCGTTCTGATTGGTGTCCGCCGGCATCGCCATGGTGCGGATCGAGAGTTCGCCCTGAGGCTCGGCGGGCGCCGCAGGCGCGTGGACAGACGTGTCGGGCATGAACGAATCCATCAAATGAAACCGGACGGGCAGATATCAGGAAAACGTATCCCACCCCGCGTCGGGTTGGAAGCGGTCGCCCAACTTCGCCTGCAGTACTTTCAACGCCGCGACGACATTTGTTGCACCGCGCGTGCGCGCGTAGTTCAGCGGCCCGCCGCGGAACGGTGCATAGCCGGTGCCGAAGATCATCGCGCCATCCACCACATCGGCGTTATCGACAATGCCTTCGCGCAAACACGCCACGCAGACATTCGACATCGGCAGCACAAGGCGGTCGATCATCTCGTCGGTCGGCTGTACCGGCGACGGCATCTTGACAGCCTTGCCATCCTTCCACTCATAAAAGCCCTTGCCGGTCTTGCGGCCAAGGTCGCCGTACTTGACCTTGTCGCGCAGCCAATCCGGCGCGGGCGGCAGCGCGGCCTCCCCGAATTTCGAGCGCAACATGTCGCCAACGGCGAGACAGATATCCAGCCCGACCTGATCGGCGAGTTCAATCGGCCCCATCGGCATGCCGAACTTTTCAGCGGCGGCGTCGATGGTCGCCTTGTCGATCTTCTCATCGAGCATCACCATCGCTTCGAGCATGTACGGCGTCAGCGCGCGGTTGACGAGGAACCCCGGCGAACTCTTGACCGGTAACGGCAGACGATCAATGGCGCCGACGAATTTCAATGCGGTGGCCAGCGCCTGCGGATCGGCCTCATCGTGGCTGACCACTTCGACCAGTTGCAGACGCGACACCGGGTTGAAGAAATGCAGGCCGAGCAGGTGTCCGGGATTCTTAAGCGTGGTGCGCAGATCCTGCAGCGGAATGCTCGATGTGTTGGTGGCGAGGATCGCGCCGGGCTTCATCACCGGCTCCAAACCGGCATAGACCTTTTGCTTGAGTTCGAGCTTTTCCGGTACGGCTTCGATGATCAGATCGGCGTTGCGCACGCCTTCGCCGTTCATGTCCGGAATCAGCCGGTCGAGCGCGTCGCGCCGGTCCGTCGGCTTGCGGATGATCTTGCCGAACAGATCGGCGGCGCGCTTGATCGCGCCGGCAATCGGCTCGGACTTCATGTCGGCGAGCGTCACGCGCAGGCCCTGACGGGCGCACCATGCGGCGATGTCGCCGCCCATCGCGCCGGCGCCGATGACATGAACATGCTTCACGATGTTGCGGCCATCCGCGAGCTTCTTCATCTGCTCGCGCAGGAAGAACACGCGGATCAGGTTTTGCGCCGTCGGCGTCACCATCAGGTTGGCGAACGAGGTTTTCTCCGCCGCCAGCATCGCCTTGCGGTCGCCGCCGTGCGTCTCCCACAGGTCGATCAGCGCATAGGGCGCGGGATAATGCTCCTTCGGCGCGGTCTTCGCCGCTTCGCCGCGCATCCTGTTGGCAAGAAAGCCGCGCACCGGCCCGAGATTCATCGCCTTCGCCGGAATACCCTGCCTGTGCGGCCGCAGCCGTCCGAAGATCGCGTCCTTGACGGCATTGCGGACATGGCGCTCCTGCGTCACCGCGTCGACAAGACCGAGCGACTTCGCCTTGCGGGCGTCGACCGTTTTTCCGGTCAGCATCAGAGTCATCGCTTCCAGCGGGCTGACCAGATGCGTGAAACGCGCCGTGCCGCCAAGGCCGGGATGCAGGCCGAGCATCACTTCGGGAAATCCGAAGCGCGCGTTGTCGATGGCGATGCGCGTGTTGCAGGCCAGCGCCACTTCGAGACCGCCGCCGAGACAGAAACCATGGATCACGGCGACGCTCGGCACCTTGAGCGTTTCCAGCCGGTCCACCACCGCATGCGCGCGCGCCATCCGGGCTTCGACTTCGCGCGGATCGCTCACGCCGCGAAACTCGTTGACGTCGGCGCCGGCGATGAAGCCCGACGGCTTCGCCGAGCGGATGACAATGCCTGCGGGGCGATCCTGCTCCAGCGCGGCGATCACAGTCTCGAATTCGACCAGCACGTCTTCGGACAGCGTGTTGGCGCTGGTGCCCTCGCGGTCGAACAACAGCCACGCAAGACCATCGTCGTCACGAGTCAGCCTGAAGTTCCTGTAAGGTCCGGCGGCAGGCTCCGGCCCGAGTTCGAGCACGCGCGCTTTAAGAACATCCATGATGCGTGAGTCCATGTCCGTTCCCTTATACTGTCTCGATCAGCATCGCGCCGCCAAGGCCGCCGCCGATACATTCGGTGGCGACGCCGCGCCGGGTGCCGAGCCGTTTCATCGCATTCACAAGGTGCAGCACGATACGGTTGCCGCTGGTGCCGACCGGATGGCCGAGGCTGATCGCGCCGCCATCGACATTGAGCTTGGCGCGATCAATCTCGCCCGCCGCGCCATCGAGGCCCAGCACCTCGCGGCAGAACTTGTCGTCCTTCCATGCGGCGAGACATGCCAGCACCTGCGAGGCAAACGCCTCGTTGATTTCCCAGGTCCCGATGTCCTGCAGCGTCAGCTTGTTGCGTTTCAGGAGTTCATTCGAGGACAGGACGGGACCGAAGCCCATGATCGCCGGATCGAGTCCCGCCCACCGGCTGTCGACGATGATCGCCTTCGGCTTCAGCCCGTATTTGTTGACGGCGTCCTCCGAGGCTAGAATGGTCCAGCAGGCGCCGTCGGTGATCTGCGACGAGTTGCCCGGCGTCACCTGCCCCCACGGCCGCTCGAAGGCTGGCTTCAGTTTCGCCAGTTTTTCAATGGATGAATCCGGACGGACGCCGTCGTCTTGATCGTAGAACTTGCCGTCGCGCGCAAAGGCCGTCTCGACCTCGCCGCGCAGATATCCTTGCGCCTGCGCCGTCGCCAGCCGCTGATGACTTTCCACCGCATAGGCGTCAGCCTGCTCGCGAGTTACGCCCATCAGATGCGCGATGACTTCGGCGGTCTGGCCCATATTGAGATCGGTGATTGGATCGGTCAGTCCGCGCTCGAGGCCGATGATCGGTTTGAAGTCCCCTGGCCGCGCTTTCAGGAACGCCGTCGCCTTCGACAACGGATTCTTCGCGGATGCCAGCCGCGCGAACCAGCGCACGCCAGACTGGGGATAAACCAGCGGCGCGTAGCTCAGGGCTTCCGCACCACCCGCGAGAATCATGTCGGCCTTTCCCGCTTCGATATAGCGGTACGCCGTGTCGATCGACTGCATGCCCGAGCCGCAATTGATCTGCACCGTGAACGCCACCATGCGCTCGCCCATGCCGAGGCGCAGCGCCGCCACACGCGCGGGATTCATCTCGTCGGCAATGACGTTGACGCAGCCCAGGATGACCTGATCGAACGCCGTCGGCGCAAACGGCTGCCGCGCCAGCAGAGGCCGCCCGGCCTGAACAGCGAGATCGACCGGGGTGAACGGTCCCGGCCCGCCCTGTGCCTTGAGAAACGGTGTGCGCGCGCCGTCGACAATATAGACCGGACGACGCGCCATCAGCTTGCCGCCCGGTCCGGCGTGGCCTGCTTCGCCTCGGTTCGCTTGTGATAGATCGGCGACAATGCTTCCGGAGCGAAGTCATCGACCTCGATCACGCGCGCGACCGCATCATGCGCGGCCTTGATCTTATCGCCTTCCTCGGCGGTGATCACACCCTTCTTCACAGCTTGGCTCCAGTCGCGCAGATGCGCCGCATGCATCTTTTTCTCGATTGCCTCATTGGCTGTCACCAGCAGGAATGCCTTTTCGAGGCGCGCCAGCGGACCATCGTCGTCGGTATGATAGAGACCTGCCGTCAGCCGGTCACGCGACGCCGACGGCGCAAGGATCAGTTGCGCACAGCGGTGCACGATATCGTCAGATGGCCCAAGAGGGTTTGCGCCGAGCGGCTGGATCAGGACTTTCAGAATCACGCCGACAAAGCGGTTCGGCAGATTGGCACCGGGCTTGTCCCGATGATCCCGATTATTCGGACAGCGAACCAGAATATTCAATACGACTTCGGCAGTCCCAGCACCTTCTCGCCGATGAAGCTGAGAATGAGTTGCGGGCTGATCGGCGCGATCCGTGGAATCATCACTTCGCGCAGATAGCGCTCGACATGATATTCTTTCGCGTAGCCAAAACCGCCGTGAGTCATCACGGCCTGCTGACAGGCGTCGAAACCGGCTTCGCCCGCAAGATACTTCGCGGCGTTCGCGGCCGGGCCGCACGGCAATCCCTGATCATATTGCCATGCCGCCGACATGGTCATCAGCCACGCGGCTTCAAGGTCAATCCAGTTCTTCGCCAGCGGATGCTGGATCGCCTGGTTCTGCCCGATCGGCCGGTTGAACACGATGCGCTGGCGGGCATAAGCCGCCGCGCGATCCAGCGCCAGCTTGCCGAGGCCGACCGCTTCGGCGGCAATCAGGACTCGCTCCGGATTCATGCCGTGCAGAATGTATTCGAAGCCGCGGCCTTCCTCACCGATCCGATCCGCCACCGGAATCTCGAAGTCCGCAAAGAACAGCTCGTTGGAGTCGATGGCCTTGCGGCCCATCTTCTCGATCTCGTGCACTTTCACGCGCTCGCGGTCGAAATCCGCGTAGAACAGGCTGAGGCCATGGGTGGCATTCTTGACTTCCTCCAATGGTGTGGTGCGCGCGAGCAGCAGGATCTTGTGCGCGACCTGCGCTGTCGAAATCCACACCTTCTGGCCGTTGACGATATACTTGTCGCCCTTGCGCACCGCGCGGGTTTTGAGTTGAGTCGTATTGAGGCCGGTGTTGGGTTCGGTCACGCCGAAGCATGCTTTCTCGCGGCCCTCGACAATGCCCGGCAGCATGCGTGCGCGCTGCTCGTCGGTGCCGAACACCACCACCGGATTAAGGCCGAACACATTCATATGAATCGCGGAGGCGCCGGACATGCCCGCGCCGGATTCCGAAATCGCGCGCATCATGATCGCCGCTTCCATGATGCCGAGGCCCGCGCCGCCGAATTCCTCGGGAATGCAGATGCCGAGCCAGCCGGCCTGCGCCATGGCATCGTAGAACTCGTGCGGAAAGCCGCCGGTGCGGTCCTTCTCCAGCCAGTAGGCGTCGTCAAACCGGGCGCAGATTTTCAGAATCGCGTCGCGAATGGATTCCTGTTGCGAACTTAAAGCGAAGTCCATTGTGGCCGGCCCCTGCATGACATGACGGAACCGAGACATACGTGACCCGGCGGATTGAGCAAGGGTTTCGCGGCCTTTTGCAGCGCAGCGCCCCCTGCGCGTGATGCAGGGCGGAGCACTTGCGTTTCGCTTGCCGAAACGGAGCGCAGGGATATGGTTGTACAGCCTCAAATCCGGAGCCGGAGTCGCTGCTATGGACCAGAAAGTGACCGATCACGACATTCTCGAGGGCCTCAACCGCGACTACATCGATTCGGTTCAGAACAGCGACGTCAAACGCTTCGACGAGATTCTCGCGCCAGAATTCTATTGTTCAAATCCCGACCGCTCGCTGGTGGACCGCGCCGGTTTCCTGAAACAGACCGCGCAGCCGGTCGCGATCAGGAATCTGAAGGCAGAGGATGTGCTGATCCGGATCATCGGCGATGTCGCGATCATCCACGCGCGCACAACCTATCTGATGCCGGACGGCAGCCCAGGCGCCGGACGCTATACCGATGTATGGGCCAAAGTCGGCGGCCGGTGGCTCGCCGTCTCGGCGCATGTGACGCGGTAGAGCCTCGGGAATTCCTTCACCTCTCCCGTGGGGAGAGGTCGATGCACGAAGTGCATCGGGTGAGGGCGTACGCTCTCACGATAGATTCTACGCCCTCACCCCAACCCTCTCCCCACGGGAGAGGGAGTCAGATCGCATCTGCGTCGAGATACGTTCAGTTCAAATAGATCGTTATCGCGAGAACTTCGCTTCCATCGCGCAGCGGAAAGCGACTGCTTCATCTTTCGCGTCGATCTCAACATCCGACCAACGGACGACATCGCCATGTGCGACGTCCTTGGTCAGCTTGACGCGATGGGCGAGACCGATCGGCAGCGCGCCGGTCTTCAGGCTTTCGGCGGCAGGCATCAGCTTGCCCCACACCGTGTAGCCGCCCTCGCCGTCCAGCATTTCGCCGGCGCGCAGATTTTTCTTTGCGACGGAAGCGACATCGCCGCGAAAACCCTGCGGCTGCCCCGTCGGCTCATTGCGCAGCGCCGCCGAGAGCACCGAGATATTCAGTTCAAGCCCGATCAGATGATACGGCTTGTACATCGCCGCATAACGGCCCGACGAATCCGTCTTCAATCCGTATTGCCGGAAACAGTCCGCCGCGTAATCGTTCGGCGCTTCCAGCACGACATAGACGCCCCAGCGCAGATCGCGGAACACCGGGCGGCCATCGCGCTCCAGCGACGAAACGACTTCGACCACGCCGGATTTTTCCAGCACGCCGCCCTTGTCCGTCGGGCGCATCACATGCGGCAGATCGTCGACACCGCAAGGCGGAAACAGCAAACCCGTCGAGGGCACATTGAGGCCGGTGGCATTGGCGATGGCCGCCATTTCGATGGCGGACTTGGTGCCATCCAGAAATGAATTGAACATCTGCGGATTCATGCCGGCGGACTGCGCCTCGGCAGCCGTCAAACCGTAGTGTCCCCAGACACCGGCCGGCGTCACATCATGATAGATCGGCAGGTATTTTGTGCCCTTGCCTGCGGCGACAACCTTGAAGCCGGTGGCGCGCGCCCAGTCCACCATCTCGGCGGTGAGCGCAGGCTGATCGCCGTACGCGAGCGAATAAACCACGCCCGCCTTGCGGGCGTCCTCGGCAAGCAAGGGACCGGCCAGCACATCGGCTTCGACATTGACCATGACGATATGCTTGCCCGCTGCGATGGCCGCGCGCGCATGACGGATGCCGACGGAAGGATTGCCTGTCGCTTCCACGACGACCTCGACATCACCGGCGATTGCTGCCGCACCGTCCTTCGTAAAAGTGGTGGCGGCGATCCGCGCGTCGTCCCACCCTACCGTCTGGCAGGCGTCGCGCGCGCGCTGCGGATCGAGATCAACGATCACCGGCACCTCAAGGCCCGGCGTATGCGGCACCTGGGAGAGAAACATCGAGCCGAATTTTCCGGCCCCGATCAGCGCCACGCGCACGGGCTTTCCCGCCGCATGGCGCTTTTCGAGAAGGTGATAGAGATTCATCTAAGGCGATCCGGTTGGATTGATACAGGCCGTCATTCCGGGACGCGCGCCTTCGCGCGGACCCGGAATCCATGCTCCTGGCAGGTTTTCTTGGATTCCGGGTTCGCTCGCAAGAGCTCGCGCCCCGGAATGACAAGTTGCAACATTCGCGGCGCCGCTATTCCGCCGCCTGACGATGGCTGCGCGCATAGCGGATCAGCGCATCGTCATCCACCGTCTCGATCGGTGTGAAGTCGCGATGGGCGATAAACTCCGGCCGCGTCGGCGTGCGGATGTAGTTCGAGACCGCGTTCAGCGTCAGGTACACGATCTTGCGCGGATACGGCGTGATGTTGCCGGACGAGCCGTGCACCAGATTGCCATGGAACATCAGCATGCCGCCGGGCTTGCCGATCGGCGCGACGATGCCGCCCTCCTGGACGAGGCGCGTCACGGTCTCCTCGTCCAGCGTCCACAGCGGATAGGACGTGGTCTGCAGGTCGTGCGCGGCCTTGAGGTCGCCGGCATTATGGCTCTTCGGCACCAGCATCAGCGGCCCGTTGATCGGCATCACTTCGTCCAGAAAGATCGAAATGTTCATCGCGCGCGGCAACATCATGCCGTCGTCGCGCTTCCAGGTGCCGTAGTCCTGATGCCATTGCCAGACGTCGCCGGTGAAGGCGGACTTCGCGTTGATCTTGTACTGGTGCATGTAGACCTTCTCGCCGAAGATCTGCTCGACCGGCTCGATCATGCGCGGATGCGCGCCTAGAAGACGGAACGCTTCATTATAAGTGTGGGCCGCAAAGGCGGTGCGCGGCGCGCCGCTTTTCTCGCGCCAGACTTCGGGGCGCTGCTCGTCATAGATCGACACCGCCTCGCGGCGCAGGACCTCGACCTCCTCGGGCGTGAAAAGCTCCGGCAGGAACAGCCAGCCTTCGGTGTGAAATTGTTCGAGCTGCGCGGGAGTCAGTTTCATGACGATCCTCCTTGTTTGTTTCAGGCCGTTTCCCGGTTGTCGTTCTTTTATCCACCGTGCTTGCTGCACCCTCGGCATCCGGCGCTGCCAATCCCTCCGGTGCGCTGATATTGCATTCTGAATTCAGTATTCTAAACTCAGGATGCGGCTTGCACCCGGCCCTGTCAAGCAGCAACCATGCTGCCGCGCAGCGCATGATTCCGCTGGAGGCCCATTCCCGTTTGAGGCCCGACACTTTTGGAGACGACGTGCTGGAGTCCCTGACCCCGCCGAAAAGTCTGGTCGATCAGGTCTATGAGGTGATCCTCGATGCCCTGTGCGACGGCACGTTCAAGCCGGGCGAGCGCTTGACGCAGGAAAGCATCGCCGCGCGGCTGAACGTCTCGCGCCAGCCGGTGACCCATGCGCTCGCTGTCCTGAAGGCGCAGGGATTTCTCGCGCAAGGCCGGCAGGGGCTGACCGTCACCGCCGTCGATCCGGGCTTCTTCGCCGCGATCTACCAGATCCGCTCGGCGGTCGAGCCGCTTGCGGTGAAACTGGCGACGCCGCGCCTGACAAAGGACTCGGTCGCGCGTGGACGCGCGCTGATCGACCATGGCGCGGCGCAGGTGGCCGCTGGCGACAGCCGCGCAAGCCTGCAGGCCGACATGGACTTCCACTCCTTCATCTACGAACTCTCCGGCAATCCGTTGATCGCGGAGACGATGCGGCTGCACTGGCGGCATCTGCGCCGTGCCATGGGGGAAGTGTTACGTCATCCGGGGATGTCGATCAGCGTATGGAAGGAACACGCCCGCATTCTGGACGAGATGATCCGCGGCGACGGCGATGCCGCCGCGGAATTGATGCGGCGGCATCTGGTGGAGGCCTTTGAACGCGCCGGACAGGCGGATCGGTCAAAGCCCGCGTGACCGGCCCGCTCTAGACGGGCTCCAGCCCGAGCGACTTTGCGCTCTCCATCCAGACCGGCAACTCACGCTGATAGAGCGCGTTGGTTTCCTTGAAGCCGATGGCCGGCTCCAGCGCGAATGTAGTGAGAACCCCCTTGACCTTCGGATCGTTGTTCGCGGCCACGATCAGTTCCGCCAGCCTGTCGACGATCGGCTGCGGTGTGGCCTTCGGCACCGCCCAGCCGGAAAAACCGCTGACGGTGAAGAATTTCGAGGTCGCGCCCTGCTCGGGCAGGGTTTTGACAGCCGGGAGCGCATCGACCTTCTTGGAGTGCACGGCGAACACGACGCCGGTGTTGTTCTGCAGGACGGCTTGCGCGGCCGTATAGCTGCCCATGGCCACATCGAGCGTGCCTTCCGCAAGCCCGGTCCACATCGGCGCTTCGCCGCGATAGTGGACCGGCTCGATGCTGAGGCCATATTGCTTGTTGAGTTCGTTGACGGTCATGTGCGGCGCGGAGCCCGCGCTGTACGTTCCGAAGTTCACCTTGTTCTTGCGCGCGAATGCGACGAAATCGTCCAGCGATTTGACGCCGGACTTCGGGCTTGCGACCAGCAGAAGCCCCGCGCCCGGAATGATGCTGACAAGTGTCAGGTCCTTGTCCATGTCGTAGCCCGGATTCTTCATCATCACCCGGTTCATCACATAGGTGGTGGAGATGGAGCAGAGGATGGTGTGACCGTCCGGCGCGGCGCGCGCGACTTCGCCGGCGCCGATGGAGCCGGAGGCGCCCGCCTTGTTTTCGACAACGACGGTCTGCCCGACCTGCTTGCCGATGAACTCGCCGAACGCCCGCGCCAGAAGGTCGGTCTGGCCGCCCGCGGGATAGCTGCAGACCATCCGGATCTGCCGCGATGGCCACGCGCCCTGGGCTGTGCCCGCGCGAGAGAGAAAAGGCATCGCGACAACGGCAGAACCGGACGCGATGAAACGGCGGCGAGTGATGCTGGCTGACATGGTTTCCTCCTTAGGTTTTCTGGAAGGGTATCCCAACGCCGGTATCTCGCCATGGGTGACGGGCGGGACAGATTGGCGCATTGCCAGCCGCGCGCGAATGCGCCGTCGTCCTTGCGGGTTTGCGGAAGCGAAAGAACGAAGGGCGCGAAACCCGAGGCCAGGCCGCAAAAACATCAACATCGTCAGCCAGGCTGGAGGCTCGCGGCGCCCGCGCCTCCAAATAAGCAGTACCCGCCGGTTGAATTCGCAGGCCCGGAGACTTATGCGTGACGCCATGACAGCTCTCCCTCAGGCCCCAACACAGTTCCAAACACCTCTGATGTCCCGCGCGCCGGACCGGACCCATTCCGGCAAGGCCGCGCCGTTCCTGCCCATGAGCCGCGCCGAGATGACGGCGCTCGGCTGGGATGCGTGCGACATCGTGCTGGTGACGGGCGATGCCTATGTCGACCATCCGAGCTTCGGCATGGCGATCATCGGCAGGTTGCTGGAAGCGCAAGGTTTCCGGGTCGGCATCATCTCGCAACCCGACTGGCATTCGGCGGAGCCGTTCAAGGCGCTGGGAAAGCCGGCACTGTTTTTCGGCGTCACCGGCGGCAACATGGATTCCATGGTCAACCGCTACACGGCGGACCGGCGAATTCGCAGCGACGACGCCTACACGCCCGGCGGCGAAGGCGGAAAGCGGCCAGACCGCTGCACCATCGTCTATGCCCAGCGCTGCCGCGAAGCATTCAAGGACGTGCCGATCGTGCTCGGCGGCATTGAAGCGTCGCTGCGCCGGATCGCGCATTTCGATTACTGGTCGGAGAAAGTGCGCCGCTCCATTCTCGCGGACGCCAAGGCGGACCTGCTGCTCTATGGCAATGCCGAGCGCGCCGTCGTCGAAGTGGCGCACCGGCTCGCGGCGGGCGATGCGCCGCGCGATCTCGACGACATCCGGGGCGTGGCGCTGTTCCGCCGCGTGCCGGACAACTACACCGAACTGCACGCCGACGATCTCGACTCCGCCGATGAAGGCGCGAGCCGCCAGTCCGGCGCAACGGTGATCCGCCTGCCGTCCTGCGAGCAGGTCGAGCAGGACAAGGAAGCCTATGCCCGCGCGTCGCGTGTGCTCCATCGCGAGGCCAATCCCGGCAACGCACGCGCCCTTGTGCAGCGTCATGGCGACCGCGATCTCTGGCTCAACCCGCCGCCGATCCCGCTGACGTCCGACGAGATGGATTCGGTCTACGACCTGCCCTATGCCCGCGCGCCGCATCCGTCCTATGGCGATGCGAAAATTCCCGCATGGGACATGATCAAGTTTTCGGTGACGATCATGCGCGGCTGCTTCGGCGGCTGCACCTTCTGCTCCATCACCGAGCACGAAGGCCGCATCATCCAGAATCGTTCGGAGCGTTCGATCCTGCAGGAGATCGAACTGATCCGCGACAAGACGCCGGGCTTCACCGGCGTGATCTCCGACATCGGCGGACCGACCGCCAACATGTACCGGATGGCGTGCAAGGACCCGAAGGTGGAGGCCGCGTGCCGGCTGCCGTCCTGCGTCTTCCCCGACATCTGCCCGAACCTGAACACCTCGCATGACGAACTGATCAGCCTGTATCGCAAGGTGCGCGAGACCAAGGGCATCAAGAAGGTGATGGTCGCCTCCGGCGTACGCTATGACCTTGCGGTGAAGAGTCCCGAATACGTCAAGGAACTCGTGACGCATCATGTCGGGGGCTACCTCAAGATCGCGCCGGAGCACACCGAGCGCGGCCCGCTCGACAAGATGATGAAGCCGGGCATCGGCACTTACGATCGCTTCAAGGAAATGTTCGAGGCGGCGGCCAAACAGGCCGGCAAGAAATACTACCTGATCCCCTACTTCATCGCGGCGCATCCGGGCACGACCGACAAGGACATGATGAACCTTGCGCTGTGGCTGAAGCGAAACCGCTACCGGGCCGATCAGGTGCAGACCTTCCTGCCTTCACCTATGGCCACTGCCACTGCGATGTATCACACCGGCGTCAACCCGCTGCGCGGCGTACGGCACGGCGCGAGCGAGAAGGTCGAGGCGATCAAGGGCCTGCGGCAGCGCCGTCTGCACAAGGCGTTCCTGCGCTATCACGATCCGGACAACTGGCCCTTGCTGCGCGAGGCGCTCAAGGAGATGGGCCGCGCCGACCTGATCGGCTCACGCCCCGACCAGCTTGTGCCGGCACATCAGCCGCCCGGCACCGGCAAGGCCGCCGGCACACGGCGTCCGATCCGCAGCGGCGGCAAGATGCAGCGCTTCACCACCAAGGGCGTGCCGATACGCAAGTGACTACGTTCTCGTGACTTGATGGCGGAATGTTGCAGATGAGATTGCCGTTGCGGCGCAAATGAATGGTAGCGAGAGGGCACTACGGCCAAGCCCCCTGTTTTCTCTCGGCAACGCTCACCGTTGGTTCGTTCGGATGGAGCCGGAGCCTCGTTGTTGGAAGCCGCAACTCCCGCTTGGTTCGCCCGTCGTTAGCGAGAACGGCCATGGAGAAGCGGAAACCATCATCCTCAATACGCGGCGAGCGGGGAACGAATAATTTGCGCTGGCTCCTCCTCCGGCGCCAGCGCAAATCTCGTTAGTGCATATGGCTAATGAGATAAATGCCGCCTCCGACGACGACGATTGCCGGGACAGCCCACAAAATAATAACAGGCATTTTCCTCTCCTCTCCGAATCCCTGCCTTCGGACGAACAGTGGAAATCCGGAATCGTTCCGAAACCGCCGCTTGGAACAGAATTGCTCAATCTGTCTTATGACCACGAACGGAAATTGAAGGTTGGCGATGGCCCGTGAAAACGACGGCATGAAAGCGAAAGGTCTGTCACTGGCCCCGACAAACCGCAGCCCGCGAGATTGAGATGAAACAGTTCCCGCCCAATGGACATGAACCTTCTCCGATCCTGATCGGCGCGGTCGCGCTCTTGCCGATTGTCGGCATCGGAGCCTGGCTGATTTTCGGGTAGTTGAGAAACAAAACACCTGCGCCACCCCGGGATGATGCGGCCAACTTCATGAATGCGGCTAACCGGAAGCTCGAACCTGTAGCGAAACTGTTTGATAGCCACGATGCATGGCCTCTCCAGAGGTCGTAGCTCGTCCACGGCCTGTGAAACTCATGAACCGGGGAAGGCCGGATCGGCCGTGGTTGAGGCGGAAACGCCTCCGGCTTGCCCCACGCAGGTAGTTAGTGCATTTTTCCGAGCACAGAGATGCTCGCTATGGTCGACAATATCAGAAAGTCCGTTGAGAACCTCGAGGCTCCGGCCTGCCCCCACTGCGCCAGGCCGATGCTGTGGGTATGGTCTCAACTTGTCGAATATTCTCCTGTCGTCGTTGAACACGAGTTTGTCTGCGATGCCTGCGGTGGCACGACACGCCTAAAGCACATTCGGGCCGACCAACACATCAAACCGCCCGGAAAGTTGTCGCTCCCAAGAATGCGTTCCGCGGCATAGAAAAAGCCCGCCCGCGCGCCCGTTACGATGTAACGGATCACGAAATCTCTCCAGTGAGTGGAAGGTTAGAATTCCCGGTTGATGCCGGGCTCACCGGGAGGACAGTGCTGCTGGCCGTGCCGTTCCCGGCTCGTTCTGAGGGGGAGATGGTAGCGAGAGAGGGACTCGAACCCCCGACCCCAGGATTATGATTCCCGTGCTCTAACCAGCTGAGCTACCTCGCCACGGTGCCGGAACCGCCTTCGCGGTCGCGAACGGCGGCATATAAGAAGCCACCCAAATGCCTGTCAAGCAATGACGGGGCCCGGCCCCATATCATTGCGGGTTCAGCGGGAATTCCTGCCAAAAGCCCGCATCACGGGGCGAAATTTTCACTTCGGGCGGACAGAGGGATCGCCGCCGGGGCTACCGGGTGGCGGAATCACCTGCATGGCGCCGCCTTTCGGGGTGGGCGCGTGCATGTCGGGATCGACGCCCGGCGGCGGACAGAGCACGCCGTCGGATCTGGCCAGCTTCTCGCCGAGCGTTTCAGCGCGACCGGTTGTCGTTCCGCGCGGCGCAACCGTGCCCTCATGCGGAACCGGCTCCGTCGGCACGCAATTCGTCGCGCGCCCCGGGTTTGGCGGCGCGGTCTGCGCTTGCGGCGTGGCGGGCGCAGGCGGCGCCTGCGCGACGCTTACCGCGGGCAGCAACACACATACCGCGCCAATCAGGATTGGAAATTTCGCTGTCATGGCAGGGAAACGGCGCAGCGGCGCCGATGTTCCGTGCCAAATCCGCGCGGGGTCAGCTCTTGCGATAGCGGATCAGCGAGAAATGCCCCATCGGCGGCATCGGACGGCGCTCGATCAGCGTGACGCCGCCATGCTGCGAAGCCCAGTTCGCCAGCCGCGCCCACGGAAACTCCGGACGCCATCCGAGCCGCCGCGCCAGCGGCGCGAAACACAACTCGAAGATTTTGCGCGGGCCGCTTTCGGCGCCGATATGGTTGACCAGGATCAGTTCGCCGCCGGGCTTCAGCACGCGCATGAAATCATCCAGCGTGGCTTCGGGATCCGGCACCGCCGTGATCACATACTGCGCCACCACCGCATCGAACGCGCCGTCCGGGAATGCGAGATTCTTCGCATCCATCACCGAGAGCGTTTCGACATTGGTCAGGTTCTGCGCGCGCACGCGCTCCTGCGCCTTGCGCAGCATCGGCTCGGAAATATCGACGCCATGCAGCTTTGTCGTGCGCGAATAGTCCGACAGCGACAATCCGGTCCCGACGCCGACATCGAGCACGCGCCCGCCGATCGCATCGGCCAGCGCAATGGTGGACTTGCGACCCTCATCGAACACCTTGCCGAACACCATGTCGTAGATCGGAGCCCAGGCCGCGTAGGCCTTCGCCACTCCGGCCCGATCAATGTCGTTGGTCATGTCCCCGCCCTGATACGCAATACTTTATTGTTGTCATTGCTGTCCCGGCAGGCGCCGGAAATCCCGCCATTCTTGGAAGATTTAGCGTTATCCGGCAAGGGCTTCGCGCAAGGCCGCGGCGCGCTGCACGCGCTGGGCTGCACTAATGAAGCCGCCGCCGAGCACGCGCGCCTGTCCGGCAGGCGCATCGTAGAACACGCAGGCCTGTCCCGGGGAAACGCCTTCCTCGCCGTCGACCAGTTCGACCTCATAAGTCCCGCCGACACGGCGCAGCCACGCCGACTGCGCCGGACGGGTGGAGCGCACCTTCACGAACAGTTCGAGACCTTCGCCGATGGCGCTGTCGAGGTCGCCGCCGCCGATCCAGTTGACGTCGCGCAGCATGATCCTGCGCACGTTCAGCGCCTCGCGCGGACCGACCACCACGCGGCGCGTCTGTGCATCGAGATGCACGACATAAAGCGGCGCGCTGGCGGCGATGCCGAGACCACGGCGCTGGCCGATGGTGAAGCCGACAATGCCTTGATGGCGGCCGAGCACGCGGCCTTCGAGATCGACAATATCGCCCGGCTCCATCGCATTCGGCTTCAGCCGCTCGATCACGTCGGTGTAGCGGCCGGTCGGCACGAAGCAGATGTCCTGGCTGTCGTGCTTCTCGGCAACTGAAAGTCCGAACCGGCGCGCCAGTTCGCGCGTCTGCGCCTTGGTCATGTCGCCGAGCGGGAAGCGAACGTCGGCGAGTTGATCCTGCGTGGTCGCGAACAGGAAATAGCTCTGGTCGCGGTCGGCATCGGCGGCGCAGACCAGCGCGCGCGATCCATCCTCAAGACGGCGCGAGGCGACATAGTGTCCGGTGGCCAGCGCCTTGGCGCCGAGGTCCCGGGCGGTGGAGAGCAGATCGCGAAACTTGATCGAGCGGTTGCACTCGATGCACGGCACCGGCGTCTCGCCATGCACATAGCTCTCGGCAAAACTCTCGATCACCGACTCGCGGAAGCGGCTCTCGTAATCGAGCACGTAATGCGGAATGCCGATCCGCGCCGCGACATCGCGCGCGTCGTGAATGTCCTGCCCGGCGCAGCAGGCGCCCTTGCGGTGGGTCGCGGCGCCGTGGTCGTAGAGCTGCAGGGTGATGCCGACAACGTCATAGCCCTCCGCCTTCAGCAGCGCAGCCGTCGCCGAGGAATCGACGCCGCCGGACATGGCGACGACGACCCGGGTATCTTCCGGGCGACCTTCAAGGTCGAGGCTGTTGAGCATGGTGAGGCCGATCTTGCTGTTGCCGGAACCGTCTCCGCCGACGGTCGCCGGTTGGCACTTTACTTATAGTCCGACCCTGCCCGAGGCAATCGCGGCCCGCCTTGATCTATTCCAATGAAACCGGCCTTTTTCAGCAGGAAATTCTTGCCGCCGGGCAGAAAACCACCGGCGGTTCCGGCGGCATCCGGTTCGGTGATGACGCCCAATGCATTGAATTTGCTTGATATTATTATCGTTTCGGGATGGCCCGGTCCTTGCTGAACAGAGATGGCACTCATTGTGAAAGGCCGCCCGTGTTCAGCGTCACCCCGGAACCCGCCGTCTCCAAACCCGCATTCGATCCGCAGCCCCGGCAGGCGCGCGCCGATCAGTCGTCCCCGGACGACTTCGCAGCCTTGGTGGACAGCAACGCGGCGTCCGACGCCGACCGGCCCTCCCGCCCGGCACCGGATGCGCCGCGCCGGGATACGCGCGGAACCGATGCACCTCCGCAAGGCAATGACCGGGCACAATCCGACACGACATCCACAGCGCCGAAGAACGACCGGGGCAAAGCTCAGGATGCCGAGCCCGCGAAGGGTGCCGATGCGTCCGCGACGGACGGCAAAGCCGCAGGCAAGACAAAATCCGGGTCCGGCGATACCGAATCCGATGACACCGCAACGGACAGCGACGCAGCAACGGCCGCCGCTCCCGTCATTCCCGCCATCGTGACCGATCCCGTCGCTGTCGTGATTGCCGCTGCCGCAGGCCCGGCTGTTGCGGCCACCGATGAGACGGCATCAACCACCACGACACCTCCGACAGCCGCGATCACCCGTATCCCTACCGTCACCGCATCCGCAGAAACCGCTGTCGCGCAAACCGCGGCTGCCGCGAAAGCGACTGCCGTCAGCGCAGCCAGCGTAACGGACCCGTCAGTGGCAGTGGAGGACACCGCAACGCCGGAAGCCGCCACGGCTGTTTCCGGTGCGGTGCAGATCATCAAACCGTCCGACAGCGGCAAGGCCGAAGCCGCCGTGAAGGATAACGAAATCGGGTCGCCGAAAGACAGCAAGGACAGCAAGCAAGCGGCCGATCCTTCCGCCAGGCCCGTAACAGATCAGGCCATCAAGCCTGAGACAGGTACAGAGCACGCCGGCGACACATCGCAGCCGCACGAAAAGACCGCTTCGGAAGCGGGTTCGGCAGAGACCGACTCATCGAAGCACACGGCTAAAACCGCGCAGCAGGCCGAACACCGCGCCGCCGCTCCGCCGCCGCAACACGCCCCAGTCACCGACCCCGCACTGGTGCAGCCTTCCGTCACACCGCAGCAGCAGCCGATCCAGACCCACGCCGCCTCGCTGACGGCGATCCCGGTGCCGACGGCGAACTCCACGCTCGCCGATGCGCCCGTGCCGCTCAACGGCCTTGCCGCCGACATCGCGCTGCGCGCCGCTGGCGGCAACAGCCGCTTTGAAATCCGCCTCGATCCCGCCGAACTGGGCCGGATCGACGTACGCCTCGATGTCGACAAGCACGGCAATGTCACCTCGCATCTGACGGTGGAGCGTCCCGCCACGCTCGACATGCTGCGCAATGACGCTCCCCGCCTGCAGCAGGCACTGGAAGACGCGGGCCTGAAGACCGGCGATAGCGGCCTGCAGTTCAGTCTGCGCGATCAATCGTCCTCAGGCCGCGATGGCGACAACGGCTCCGGCCGCAATTCCCAGCGCGTCGTGATTGCCGAGGAAGATACCATTCCCGCCCAGATCGCGGGGCGCACCTACGGACGCATGCTCGGCGCGAGCAGCGGCGTCGATATCAGGATCTGAGGAGACGATTATGGCTGTCGATGCAGCGACCATCGCGACCACGCCGACCTCGGCGCCGGCGACGACCGGCAATTCTTCCAGCAATTCAAACTCGAGCGGCAGCACCAGCAGCGCGACGATTGCGGATAACTTCCAGTCCTTCCTGATGCTGCTGACCACGCAGTTGCAGAACCAGAACCCGCTTGATCCGCTCGACACCAACCAGTTCACCCAGCAGCTCGTGCAGTTCGCGCAGGTCGAACAGCAGTTGAAGTCAAACAGCCAGCTCGAAGCGCTGGTGAAGATCGAGCAGACCGCGCAATCGACCCAGGCGCTGGTGTTCGTCGGCCAGACCGTGGCGGTCGATGGCAGCACGGCGCATTTCGACGGCAACGCGACCTGGAATTTCAACGCGCCGTCGAACTCGAACGCGACTATCACCATCACCAATTCGGCGGGCCAGACCGCCTACTCGGGCAACTTCGCCATCGGCTCGGGCAATTCGAGCTTCGTCTGGGATGGCAAGGGCAATGACGGTACCCAATGGCCGGTTGGTGACTACAAGATGACGGTCACCGCGAAGGACACCAACGGTAAGGACATCGCGATCTCCACCGAGGTGCAGGGCACAGTTGATTCGGTAGACCTCACCGCGAGCCCGGCGCTGCTGTCGATTGGCGGCAAGAACTACACGCTCGATCAGATCAAGCGCGTGGTGAAGGGCGCATCGTCGACCTGACCCTGAGCCGCTTTAATAGTCGTCCCGCCATTCTCATTTGTCATCGGAAGGCCGGTTCCTTGCGGAGCCGGCCTGTCCCGTTTTGGGCATATCGAAGGAGAATCGTATTGGACGCTTGGGTTTAGGTAAATTTTAAGCCGCGAAGCGTAGGTTGTTCCCACGAGTTCAGTTGTTTCGAGTTTGTGAGTACACCATGACAGAACCCCACCGCCCGAGGGTGAAGTACGTCATCGGGCCAGATGGCAGTCCGCTGACGATTGCGGACCTTCCCGCGCCCGGTACCAAACGGTGGGTGATCCGCCGCAAGGCCGAGGTTGTGGCCGCTGTGCGCGGCGGCCTCCTCTCCCTCGAGGAAGCCTGCAGCCGTTACACCCTGACTGTTGACGAATTCCTGTCCTGGCAGTTCTCCATCGACCAGCATGGTCTGGCGGGCCTCCGCACCACCCGCATCCAGCAGTACCGCCAGTAAGCCTTCCGGCGCTTCGCGCACCGCTTCCTGTCATTTTCCAGCGAATTTTCCGAAAACCGGCCTCTCCAAGAGAGGCCGGTTTTTGGCATGTCCCTGTTTTCTCCTCACCCGTTAACCGGCGTTAACCATATGGAAACCATAGATAGGCAAATTCTGCCCAGTCGGTGCGCGGCATCGAATCTCTGGGGTTGGCTTGGTGCAGGGTCTGTTTTCCTTCCTGAAAGGTCTGGGTGCGGCGCGGATGGCGGCCATGGCCGCCGTCACACTGGCGCTGGTCGGCTTCTTCGGCTTTGTCATCATGCGGGTCACCACCCCGCCGATGGCCACGCTGTTCACTGACCTCTCCTATGAAGACTCCTCGGCGATCATCAAGGACCTGGAACGCCAGGGCATTCCCTATGAAATGAAAAACGACGGCGCCGTCATCCAGGTGCCGAAGGACAAGATCACCCGCCTGCGCATGAAGCTGGCCGAGGGCGGCCTGCCCAAGGGCGGCGGCATCGGCTACGAAATCTTCGACAAATCCGACGCGCTCGGCTCCACCAGTTTCGTCCAGAATATCAATCACCTGCGCGCACTCGAGGGCGAACTGGCCCGCACCATCAAGGGCATCGACCGGATTCAGGCCGCCCGCGTGCATCTGGTGCTGCCCGAGCGCCCCCTGTTCTCCCGCGAGACGCCCGAACCCTCGGCCTCGATCGTGCTGCGCGTGCGCGGCGCGCTCGAACCGCAGCAGGTCCGCGCCATCCGTCATATCGTCGCCTCCGCGGTCAACGGCATGAAGGCGCAGCGGGTCTCCATCGTCGACGAGACCGGCCAGTTGCTGGCCAACGGCGCCGCCGGTGACGGCGCGGCGGACGGCGGCAGCGGCGACGAGCGCCGCGCTTCGTTCGAGAAGCGCATGCGCGATCAGGTCGAGGCCATCGTGTCCTCGGTGGTCGGATCAGGCCGTGCCCGCGTCCAGCTCACCGCCGACTTCGACTACAACAAGATCACCCAGACCTCCGACAAGTTCGATCCCGAGGGCCGCGTGCTGCGCTCCAGCCAGTCGCGGGAGGAATCCGCCGCCACCGCCAACGCCAACGACGGCCAGGTCACCGTCAACAACGAACTGCCCGGCGGCCAAGGCCAGGGCGGCGGCGCCACCGCAAAGGACCAGAGCAAGAAAAGCGAGGAAATCAACAATTACGAGATTTCCCGCGTCACCAAGACGGAAGTGACCGAAGCCGGCCGGGTCAACCGCATTTCGGTCGCGGTGCTGGTGGACGGCAGCTACACCAAGAACGACAAGGGCGAGATCGTCTATGCGGCGCGCTCGAAGGAAGACCTCGACCGTATCGCGACGCTGGTGCGCTCGGCCATCGGCTTCGAGCAGAAGCGCGGCGACCAGGTCGAGGTCGTCAACCTGCGCTTCGCGGACGTGCCGTCGGTGATCCCGGCGGAAACGCCGAAGGGCTTCCTCGGCATGTTCCAGTTCACCAAGGACGACATCATGTATTTCGTCGAGCTTGGCGTCATGCTGATCCTCGGCATCATCGTGGTGTTCATGGTGGTCCGCCCGCTGCTCAAGCGCGTGCTGGCCGCGGACCCGGCTCCGCCGGCGCCCGCGCCGCTGCCGCTGCCGGAAGCGGCGCCGCAACCCGCCCATCAGCCGCAGATCCCGAACAACGCCACCGCGCAGATGATCGACGTCGCGCAGGTGCAGGGCCAGGTGCACGCCCAATCCGTGCACCGCGTCGGCGAACTCGCCGACCGCAACCCGAACGAGACCGCCTCCATCATCCGTCAGTGGCTTTCCGAACCGGCTTGATCCGACATGGCAAACACACCCGCGCTCACCAACAGCAACGCCCAGAACACCAACGACATCGCGGGTGTCGTCGCGACGCTGGCCAGCCGCCAGAACGGCCGCGCCAAGACCGCGCCCCTGTCCGGCCCCAAGCGCGCCGCCATCATGATGCTGGCGCTCGGCGAGCAGTATGGCGGCAAGATCTGGTCGATGCTTGACGACGACGAGGTGCGCGAGCTGTCGGTGGTGATGTCCTCGCTCGGCACCGTCGAAGCCGATGTGGTCGAAGACCTGATGCTCGAATTCGTCTCGCGGATGTCGGCGTCGGGCGCGCTGATGGGCAATTTCGACGCCACCGAGCGGCTGCTGCAGCAATATCTGCCGTCGGACAGGGTCAACGGCATCATGGATGAAATCCGCGGCCCCGCAGGCCGCAACATGTGGGAAAAACTCTCCAACGTGCAGGAAGAGGTTCTCGCCAACTATCTCAAGAACGAATATCCGCAGACCATCGCGGTGGTGCTGTCGAAGCTGAAGCCCGAACACGCCGCGCGCGTGCTGGCGATCCTGCCCGAGGACATGGCGCTCGACGTCGTCAGCCGCATGCTGAAGATGGAAGCCGTGCAGAAGGAGGTGATCGAGCGCGTCGAACAGACCCTGCGCGTCGAATTCATGTCCAACCTGTCGCAGACCCGCCGCCGCGACGCCCACGAGGTCATGGCGGAAATCTTCAACAATTTCGACCGCCAGACCGAAACCCGCTTCATCACCTCGCTCGAGGAAGAGAACCGGGAATCCGCGGAACGCATCAAGGCGCTGATGTTCACCTTTGACGATCTGGTCAAGCTCGACGCCGGCTCCGCCCAGACGCTGATGCGTCATGTCGACAAGGACAAGCTCGGCATCGCACTGAAGGGCGCGAACGAAACTGTGCGCACTTTCTTCATGGGCAACATGTCCAGCCGCGCCGCCAAGATGCTGATGGACGACATGGCGGCTGCGGGCCCGGTGCGTCTGCGCGATGTCGACGAGGCGCAGGCGCTGCTGGTCAATCTCGCCAAGGATCTCGCGGCCAAGGGCGAAATCATGCTGCAGAAAAACCGCGCTGACGACGAACTGGTGTACTGATGGGCGCACCCGCAAAATTTCTGTTCGACCTCGACTTCGCGGCTCCGGACGCCGCCAAGGAGCGCGCGGCGAGCGCCGCCGAGGTTGCGCAGCAGATCGCGGACGCCGAGGCGCGCGCCTATCGCGCGGGCTTCGACGCCGCCCGCCACGAGGCCAAGGCCGAAAGCGACCGCCGCGCCGCGCTGGCGCTGGAAGAGATCGGAATTTCCATTCGGGCCATTGCGGGCCGGTTCTCGACCATCGAGGAGCGGATGGAAACCGAGGCGGTGGACGTGGCGCTCGCGGTCGCCCGCAAGCTCTGCACCGAACTGATCGCCGCTGAACCGCTCACGGAAATGATGGCGCTGGTCAGCGACTGTTTCCGGCATCTGACCGCAACCCCGCACCTCGTGGTGCGGATCAATGACGCCCTCTATGACGCCGCGCGCGCGCGCATCGAGCACCTCGCCAGGCAAAGCGGCTTCGAGGGCAAGCTCGTCATTCTGGCGGAGCCGGACATCGCCACCGGCGACTGCAAGATCGAGTGGGCCGACGGCGGCGTCACACTCGACCGCTCCACCATCGACGCGAAGATCAACGAACTCGTGGGGCGCTATCTGGCGTCCCGCAATCAGGCCGGCATGTCCGGCCATGAGGACTTGCCATGAGCGACACAGACACCAACGTCCCACTTCCCGATCTCAACGCCAGCGACGCACCGTTGACGGACGACCAGACGCTGTTTGACGACAACGATTACGTCAACCGCATCGCCCAGGACCTCGAAGCCGTCTTCGACGTCCCGGTTCAGGTCTCGGCTGTGCTCGGACGCTCCAAGATGGATGTCGCCGATCTGCTCAAGCTCGGTCCCGGCACCGTGCTCGAACTGGACCGCCGCGTCGGCTAGGCGATCGACATCTACGTCAACAACCGGCTGGTCGCGCGCGGCGAAGTGGTTCTGGTCGAGGACAAGCTCGGGGTGACCATGACCGAAATCATCAAGGCGGAACGTTCCTGAAACAGGATCTGAAGATGCGTGATTTCAGCATGACGTGGAATTCAGCCTCACCTCTCCCATGGGGAGAGGTCGATGCACGAAGTGCATCGGGTGAGGGGGTACGCTCTCTCGAAAGATTCTACGCCCTCACCCCAACCCTCTCCCCACGGGAGAGGGAGTTCGGCCGAGCCGGAACGAGGGGTAAACGTTTCAACTCAAGTAACATCGGAATTTCGCAAAACCCATAACGACACCGGCGCCGGAAATGGCCCGGACGACGAACAAGAGAATAACAGGAGACCATCATGCGGCTTCTCATCGTTGGCACGCTCAAGGGCCAGCTCACCACCGCCACCAAGATCGCCATGGACAATGGGGCCACGGTGACCCACGCCGAGGACTCGGAACAGGCGATGCGCGTGGTGCGCGGCGGCAAGGGTGCCGATCTGATGCTGGTCGATGTCGCCCTCGACATCCGCGATCTGGTGATCCGGCTGGAGGCCGAACACATCCACGTTCCGATTGTCGCCTGCGGCATCACCACCGATGCACGGGCCGCGGTTGCCGCCATTCATGCCGGCGCGAAAGAATACATCCCGCTGCCGCCCGATCCGGAGCTGATCGCCGCGGTGCTGGCCGCCGTCGCCAACGATTCGCGCGACCTGATCTATCGCGATGACGCCATGGCCCGCGTGGTCAAGCTGGCACAGCAGATCGCGGGTTCCGATGCGTCTGTCATGATCACCGGCGAATCCGGCACCGGCAAGGAAGTGCTGGCGCGTTACGTTCACACCCGCTCCAACCGGGCGAAGAAGCCTTTCATCTCGATCAACTGCGCCGCGATCCCCGAGCATCTGCTCGAATCCGAACTGTTCGGTCATGAGAAGGGATCGTTTACCGGCGCCATCGCGCGCCGCATCGGCAAGTTCGAGGAAGCCACCGGCGGCACGCTGCTGCTGGACGAAGTCTCGGAAATGGACGTGCGGCTGCAGTCCAAGCTGCTGCGCGCGATTCAGGAGCGCGTCATCGACCGCGTCGGCGGCACCCGCCCCGTTCCGGTAGACATCCGCATCATCGCGACCTCGAACCGCAATCTCGCCGATGCTGTCAAGGCCGGCACATTCCGCGAAGACCTGCTGTTTCGCCTCAACGTCGTGAACCTGAAGATTCCGGCGTTGCGTGACCGCCCCGCCGACATTCTCGAACTGGCACAGCATTTCGCGAAGAAGTATGCCGATGCCAACGGCGTGCCGCTGCGGCCCATCTCGGCGGACGCGCGCCGCGTGCTCACCACCAACCGCTGGCAGGGCAACGTCCGCGAACTGGAAAACACCATGCACCGCGCGGTGCTGATGGCGAGTGGCGACGAGATTGGCCCGGACGCAATTATCTCGCCGGACGGCGACCGTCTCGATACCGCCAGGACGCCGCCCGCCGTGGCGCACGCGACTTTCGCCGCCGAACAGGTCACCCGCGCGCTGGTCGGCCGCACCGTGGCGGATGTCGAGCGCGATCTCATCCTGGAAACGCTGAAGCATTGCCTCGGCAACCGGACCCATGCCGCGAACATTCTCGGCATTTCGATCCGCACCCTGCGCAACAAGCTCAACGAATACGCTGACGACGGCCAGCCGATCCCGCCGCCCAACTCCGGCGATATGCGGGGCGTGGCGGCGGCCTAAACAGCGAATTCCTTGTCTTACCTCTCCCCGCAAGAGCGGGGCGAGGTGACACACCACTACAGCAATGTTCCGCTAGCACCTTACAACATAACAGATGTCGTCCCCGCGAAGGCGGGGACCCATACTCCCTAAACCTTCAGCAAAGCCGCTGAACGATCCCGCTAAATAACCAAAGTCGGTGGTTATGGGTCCCCGCCTGCGCCGGGACGACGCAGAGAATGCAAAGCCTAGTTCTGCGCAGGCTTTTGCGCAGCCGCTTCGGCGATCCGCTTGATCCCGGCGAGGCCCTTCGCCATCTCGCCGCCGAGCACCTTGTCCATGCTGACAAAGAGACAGATCGCCTTGCCGATAAAGTCGTTCTGCCCGGACATGCTCCACGTCAAGGACGTGCCGTCGCCGTCCGGCTTCAGCGTGAAGTCGGAATAACTCGTGCCGACAAACGGCTTCACAAAGTCTGTCCGGATTTTGACGAGCGCACCGGGCTGACTTTCCATCAGCGTCATGCGGCCCTCACCGACCTCGTTGTTGCCTGACCAGGCGAACACCGCCCCCTTGCCGCTGCTCGGCCCTTGAAAGGACGTGTTCGCCTTCGGATCGCGCTCCGCCCAAGGCGACCACGCCTGCCAGCGATGAAAATCGTCGATCTGCGCGAACACCTCCTGCGCGGGCGCCGCGACCGTCGTCGTCCGCGTAACCTGGTAGTCCGATGGTTGCAACAGGATCAGCGCCACAAACGAACCGATGGTCGCGATCAGACCAACCAGAATCTTCTGCATCATGACGTCAGCTCTTGTCCACGTTCGCGCTGCGGCTGGGCACGCCGAATTCCTTGCGGCAGACCTCCGCCAGCGCGGCTACGCCCTCGCGAATCTCCTGCACGGACGGTGAGGCAAAACACAACCGCAGGCGGCTTTTGCTGTGTCCGGCGTTGACGGACCATTCCGTCCCCGGATTGATCGCGATGCCGGACGCCAGCGCCGCCTGATACAGCTTCATCGTATCGACATTGTCCGGCAGCTTGACCCAGAGGAAAATTCCGCCCGGCGGATCGTCGAATTCGGCAGCGGTGCCGAACTGCTCGGCCAGCGCCTCCATCATCGCTTCCAGCTTGACGCGCAGACCCTGCGCCAGCTTCGGCACATGATCGCTGAAATGCGCCGCGCAGAATTCTGCCAGCACCATCTGCTCCAGCGCGCCGGAGCCTGCATCGGTCTTGATCGGGAGGATACGCGAAAGCACCCCCCACGGCGCCACGATGTAGCCCACGCGCAGGGCTGGTGCGACCGACTTGGAAAACGAGCCGATGTGAATCACGTTATCGGTCTTGCTCATGGCGTAGAGCGCGGGCGGGCGTTTGCCGCTCCAGATCAGGTCGGCATAGCAATCGTCCTCGAAAATCGGCACGCCGTAGTCTTCCGACAACTTCAGCAATTCGCGCCGACGCTGTTCGCTCATGATCGTGCCGGTCGGATTCTGCACCGTCGGAATGGTGTAGATGTATTTCGGACGGATGCCCTTGCTTTTGAGGTCCTTGAGCGCAGCTTCCACCGCATCAGTGCGCATCCCGTCATGGTCGAGCGGGATTCCGACAATGTTGATGCCTCGCCGCGTCAACCTGGTGATCGACCCCTGATAGCATTCCTGCTCGATCAGCACGGTGTCGCCCGGCGACAGCAGCAAACCATTGACCAGATCGAGGCCCTGCAGCGATCCGGACGTGATCAGGATTTCATCCGCCGTGCAGGTGATGCCCGCGTCGCGCTTCAGCTTGCCGACCAGAAATTCGCGCAAGGGCCGATAGCCGAGCGGCCCGCTGTTGAGACCGTAGGTCGCGAGTGTCGCGCCCTCCCGCGTCAGCACAGCGGTCGATGCTTCGAGCAGTTTCGCCACCGGCACCTGATCGGCATCGTTGTTGCCGCCGACGAAATTGTACTTTGGAAAACCGCTCCATTTCGCGGCTGCGGGCGGCAGGTTCGCGGCCAGCAAGGGCGTGAAATCGAACGATCCGGAGGTGGCAGTCATCGCGGGCGTCTCCCGTTTGTTGTTGTTTGTATGAGGGAGACCCTCATCGCCGGTGCCGTGCCGGGCGTGTGAAGCCAACTTACCGAAACGGCCCGCGGTGACGCAACCGGCATCGCGCCGCAGGCTCACGCGCGCGACGGCCGGTCGGAGCGCTCATAGATCACCGGCGGCGGCTGTTCGCCCGCCGTATAGCGCTGATAGAAATTCCAGGCGAACAGGGCGAACACCGCGACGATGAATGCGACGATCACCGTAACAACAATGCGCTTGAGAATGATCATGGCACGAACTCTGCGTCAGTTTCACCTCTCCCCGCATGCGGGGAGAGGTCGGAGGCTGAGCGCAGCGAAGTCTCCGGGTGAGGGGCAAGCGAACGTCATAAAGATTGCCCCTCACCCGCTCGCCAAGAAGCTCGCGACCTCTCCCCGTGAACGGGGAGAGGTGAAGATGTGCAATCCACTCCGGGCATAGGCAAATTCATCAGTGCGAATGCGCTGCGGCGCGCCGGGCCACATGCCGCTGCAGCAGCCACAACAAGGGCGCGTAAACCAGCGTCATGAACAGGCCGAACAGCGAACCGACGCTGGGAATGCCATGCAGGATCACCGAATAAAGTTCTGACAAGCCGCCCAGCACGACCATGAGAGTGATGATGCCGAACCGCTCACGGTAACGCTCGACATGCGGGATCGAACACAGAAGCACGATGCCCATGCCCGCCATGACGCCTGACATCAGACGGAAGTAGTTGTCGACCGTGATCGTGCCGACGCCATGCATGAACTGGACGCCGAGGATCATGCCGCACAAGCCGATCCCGAGCAGCACCAGTGCGCTGAACGCCGTGGCGACCTGAAGAAAGAAGCGTTCCATCCGCACACCGGCGTTGTTTCACGCCAACCATATATGAGAAGCGGCTATGATGGCGACGGATGTTTCTTCACAATCCGGCGCATTATTCTCCAGCGACGGGACGGCGAGTCGGCTAAGCAGATGATCCTGCTCGCGGACGGTTTACCCGCTTGCACCGGACGAGATATAAAGTATCCAGCACACCATCATGACCACCTTCACTCCGCATCAGGATCAGGCGCTGCGCGCTGTCGCCGACTGGCTCAAGGCCAAGCCGGGCAGAAACGGTACGCCGCAGGTGTTCCGGCTGTTCGGTTATGCCGGAACCGGCAAGACCACGCTGGCGCGGCATATCGCGGATGGCGTTAACGGCAACGTCAAGTTCGCGGCCTTCACCGGCAAGGCCGCGCTGGTGATGCGCAACAAGGGTTGCGACAACGCCTCCACCATTCATTCGCTGATTTATCGCACCCGCGAGTCCGGGGAAGAGCAGCCGAGCTTTGAACTGTGGGACGACGCGCCCGCCTCCAAGGCCAGGCTGATCGTGATCGACGAATGCTCGATGGTCGATGCGGAGCTGGGCCGCGACCTGATGTCATTCGATTGCCCGCTGCTGGTGCTGGGCGATCCGGCGCAGTTGCCGCCGATCCAGGGCGGCGGCTTTTTCACCGATGCCGAGCCGGACGCGATGCTGACCGAGGTGCACCGTCAGGCGCAGGACGATCCGATCGTGCGGATGTCGATGGCGGTGCGCGAAGGCCGCAGCCTCGATCTCGGCATCTTCGGCGAAAGCGAAGTCGTGCGCCGCGACGGGCTCGATCCGGACCGCGTGATGGCGGCGGATCAGGTGCTGGTCGGCCGCAACAACACCCGCCGCGCCTACAACATGCGCGTACGCCAGAAGCAGGGCATCGAAGACCCGTTGCCGGTGGCCGGCGACAAGCTGGTCTGCCTGCGCAACAACCGCAAGAAAGCGCTGTTCAATGGCGGGCTGTGGCGGGTGAAATCGCGCACGCCGTCAAAATCGAAGATCCTCACCATGCGGCTTTCGCCGGATGAGGATGTCAGCACCGCCAAGGTCACGAAAGTTTCGGTGCGGCAGGATTGCTTCAGCGGCGGCATCGAGGATATTCCGTGGGAGCAGCGCCGCCCCTACGACGAATTCGATTACGGCTATGTGCTGACCGTGCACAAGTCGCAAGGCTCGCAATGGAACGACGTGGTGCTGTTCGATGAGAGCTTCGCCTTTCAGGACAGCCGCGCCCGCTGGCTCTACACGGGGATTACCCGCGCCGCGAAGCGGCTTACGGTGGTGGTCTGACGCCCTTTTTCGGGCCGCGGAACCGGATTCCTCGCGGCCACTGGCCGTCCGCCGGGCGAACCCGCTTATTTTCGCGGCGCAAAATGCAATTCCCTTGAGCAAGTCCCTTTCCCGCACCTATGGTGGAACCGCACCGGTGAAATCACCGGCTTTTCGCCATGGGGGCATGGCGGGCGCGCAGCCGGAAACCGCGAGCAGCGCCAGATAAATAAGATGCGGGCTGAGGAACCCCTGGGGATGACCGATTCCATAAGCAGCGGGCTGGATATTTCCGGCCGCGATCTCGCGGGTGCCCGCCTCGGCCAGCGGCTGAAGCGTTGTGCGAACTGGTTGAGCCGGCGCAACGTGTTCGATCTCGCTTCCTGCGCGCTGCTTGCCGCGCTGATCGTGATCGCGCTGTGGACCTTCCAGGACTATGCGATTTCCAACGACGAGGGCGTGCAGCATCAATACGGCGAACTGATCGTCGCCTATTACAAGAGCGGCTTCGCCGACCGCTCGGTGTTCAAGCTCGACAATCTTTATCTGTATGGCGGGCTGTTCGACATCCTCGGCCTTGGCCTCAGCCAGATCGTCCCCGTCGATCAATACGAACTGCGTCATCTGCTGTGCGCACTGATCGGCATTGGCGGCATCGGCGCGGCCGCGGCAACGGCCCGGCTGATCGCAAGCCCCCGCGCGGCGTTCTTCACCATCGTCGCGCTGGCGCTGTGCGGCTCGTGGTACGGCGCGATGTACAACCACACCAAGGGCATTCCGCTCGCCGCCTTCATGGCGGGCGCGATGTACTTCCTGATCCGCGCCAGCCGCGACCTGCCGACCCCGCGCATGCGCGATGTGATCGGCTTCGGCATCATGACCGGCGCCGCGCTCGGCATCAAATCGCTGAGCCTGCTGCTGCTCGGTTATTTCGGGCTTGCCATTCTCATCAACCTGCCGCGCCCTGTCATCGGCCACGGGATGGAGCGCGCGCGCTTCGTCCTGCGCTCGGTGCTGTGGTTCATGCCGGCGTTTGTGATCGCCTATCTGATCATGGCCGCGACCTGGCCCTGGGCCGCGCTGTCGCCGCTCAACCCGATTCGCGGATTGATGTCGTTCGGCGAATTCCACTATCACATCCGCACCATCCTGTTCGGCCAGACCTACGAGATGGCGGACGTCCCGCGCTATTACGTGCCGACCTACATCGCGATCCGGCTGCCGCTGCTGACGCTCGGCGCCACGCTGTTCTCCCTGCTGTTGCTTGCGCTCCCGGCGCGCGCCGGCGGCGTCTCCGGCCGTCGGCGCCGCGAACTCGGCCTGATCGCATTCACCGCGATCTTTCCCGTGGCATGTCAGGTCGTGGTCGAGGGTCCGGCATTCGACGGCTGCCGCCACTTCCTGTTCGTGTTTCCGGCCATCGCCGTGCTCGCCGGTGTCGGCCTGAGCAGTTCGATCGGCGTGCTGGCGCGGTTTCACCGCTCCACGCTGGTGGTCTGGCTCGCGATTCTCGCAACCTGCTACACCTGGACCGCAGGCAAGCTCTATCACCTGCATCCATATGAGTATCTCTACTACAACCAGCTTGTCGGCGGACTTGAAGGCGCATCGCGGCGCTTCGTCACCGACTACTGGGTCAACAGCATGCCGGAAGCCGTTGACGAACTGCATGACTTCCTCGACCGCACCGAACCCGCCACGTCTCACACCAGACCGTACAAGGTTGCCGTTTGCGGCGAGCGCGTTTCCTACGAGGAATATGCGCGCCCGAATCTGAAATGGATCAGGATGTATGACTGGCGCTTCGCGGACTTCTACATCGCGCCGACACACATGAACTGTGACCGTATTCTCGCCGGCAAGGTGATCGCCAAGGTCGAGCGCATGGGCGTGACCATCGGCGTGGTGAAGGATCGCCGCAGGGTCCGCGAAACCGAAGAATGAGCCTCTGGCGCGGACACACGGACTTGTGTGCCGCAGCCGAAATTGAGGTGCAATGATACGGAACCTTTTGCGCATCGAGAGGTTACATTTCATTAGCCTCAGAGATCGGTCCTTTGGCGGCAGCGCGTCCGCAACGCGGGACCGAATTCAATCCACCTCAACCGAAGGATACTCAATGCGCACTGCAAAACTTCTCGCAGCAACCCTGCTTGCAGGCTCCACCGCTCTCGCCGCATCCCAGCCCGCAGCCGCTGCGCCGCTGATGAACAGCACAGCGCTCGCCGGCGCGACCGCCGCCTCAAGCAATATCGAGAACGTGCAGTATTATCGCCGCGGCTACGGTCATCGTCATCACCATCATCACTATCATCGCCGCGGCTATGGCGGCACCGCCGCTGGCGTCGGCATCGGTCTCGCCGCTGGCGCGATCATCGGCGGCGCGATCGCCGCCTCCCAGGCGCAGGCCGAGCAGAATCACGCCTATTGCGCGCAGCGCTATCGGTCGTACGATCCGGCATCGCGCACCTATCTCAACTACGACGGCAACCGTTATCCCTGCCCGTAAATTTCCGCTTAGCGAAAATCACGAACAAACCGCGAGACAAAAGTCTCGCGGTTTTTTTGTATGTTCGGGAGCAATAGCTGTGGTTTGCGATGAGGTGCTCGGCTAGGATTCCCGCAAGACCTATCGAAGAATAACCGCCGGGGAAACGCCATGACCGTTCGTCGATCTGCCGCACACTACGCCTTTGCCTTGCTCACACTGACGGGAGTCACCATGGTGCTTTCCACGGAATCGGACGCGCAAGATGCCAGGCCGCTGCCGACCGCAGCGCAGACCGATCCGAAAACGCTCGGCCTGATGCAGGGCTTTCCCCCGCCGCCGGACAAGACCATCCGCTTCATCGACGGCTCGTCCTCGCGCTTTCCGAACACGCGCTGGTCGTTCAGCCATTTCCGCGAACTGGTGCCCACCGCGGCCGTCTCGCGCGGCGAAGGCCCGGTCGTTCCGCTGCCGCGGGCGGAGCGCGATCTCGGCGGCGTCGCGATCACGACGATGGACGGCAAGGCGATCACCTTCAACGACGCGCTGCAATTGACCTATACCGACGGCATCGTGGTGCTGCACAAGGGCAAGATCGTCTATGAAAAGTATTTCGGTGAAGGCAGCCCGCGACTGCCGCATATCGCCTTCTCGGTGACGAAATCGTTCGTTGGCACGCTGGCGGCGGTTCTTGCGGCCAACGGCAAGCTCGATCCCGCAGCGCCCGTGACGAAATATGTCCCCGAACTGAAAGACAGCGCCTATGGCGACGCCACCGTGCGTCAGGTGATGGACATGACCATCGGCGTGAAATACTCGGAGAACTACTCCGATCCGAAGGCCGAAGTGTTCGACTATGCCCGTGCCGGCGGCATGATGCCGCTTCCGCCCGGCTATCAGGGGCCGCGCACCTTCTTCGACTTCCTCGTCAAGCTGCAGAAGGAAGGCGAGCACGGCCAGGCCTTCGCCTACAAGACCTCGAACGCCGAAGTGCTGGCGTGGATCGTCAAGCGCGCCGCGAACCAGTCGCTGGCGGCGCTGCTGTCATCGGAAATCTGGTCGAAGCTCGGCGCCGAGCATGACGGTTACTTCATGGTCGACAGCATCGGCACCGAGTCCGGCGGCGGCGGCTACAACACCGTGCTGCGCGACCTCGCGCGTTTCGGCGAGATGATGCGCAACAAGGGCAAGTTCAACGGCCAGCAGATCATTCCGGAAGCCGCCGTCGCCGACATCACACAGGGCGGCAAGAAAGACGACTTCGCCAAGGCGGGCTACACGCTGCTCAAGGGCTGGTCCTATCGCGACATGTGGTGGATCACCCACAACGAGCACAACGCCTATACGGCGCGCGGCATCTACGGCCAGAGCATCTATGTCGATCCGACCGCCGAGATGGTGATCGCGCGCTACGCTTCGCATCCGATGGCCGCCAACGCTGCCAACGATCCGGTCTCGCTGCCGATGTACATGGCGCTGGCGAAGGAACTGATGAAGTAAGCCACCGTCTCGGACATTTGACGGCTACAACAATGATGTCGTCCCCGCGAAAGCGGGGACCCATAACCGCCGCACATCATGGCGATGGCGGGAGGGACGCTCCGGCATCTCCTTCAAATCGAGAACTCAGGGAGTATGGGTTCCGGCTTTCGCCGGGACGACCTGAGAGAGATCACGAACGGCACAAGACGGATCGCCGTCATCCTTCGAGGCGCGCCGCAAACGTGGCTCGCACCTCAGGATGACGATCCTCTCAGACCGCCGCATCTTTTTACGCCACACTCCGCTGTAGGACCGGCATCAGGCCATGCGCCTCGACCGCGTCCAGCACCTGGCGCAATTCCTCCTCCAGATATTCGTTGGCGATGATCAGCGCCTTGAGCGCGCTGCGAATGTCGCCACCGCAGGTGGCGATCGCGCTGTCGACAGCACGTTCGTAACGATCCATGTCGGTCTGTGTGGCCGGTGTGAACATGATGGCTCCTTCCCGAGGCTGACGGCTGGTCGCCGAACCGTGGACGCCCGACGACGAGTCGCGACAGCTATATTGTTCCCTATTTGTTCTTTTGCGGTCTTCGCTGTCAAGAGCCGGGCCGACTTGCCCACGGACAACATTCCAACATTCACAATCGTCGTCCGGGCGAACGCCGGGACCCGTAACCACGAGGCCCGTGGTCATGGCGAGAAGATTGCTCCGGCACCTCTCTCAAATCGAGAACTCGGAGAGTCTGGACCCCCGCCTGCGCGGGGACGAGCGGAGAGAGATGGTGCGATGCTCTCGAACACGCGTCATTGCGAGCGCAAGCGAAGCAGTCCAGCGATTTCACATCCAGCTCTGAACGCCATGCAACGTCACAGAATGGATTGCTTCGTCGGCTCCGCCCCCTCGCAATGACGGTGGATGCATCGTGGCTCAACATTCTGAATCGTCATCCTGAGGTGCGAGCATTTGCGAGCCTCGAAGGATGACGCAACATCCATCGTGTTTGCCACGCATCCTTCGAGGCTCGCCGCAAACGCGGCGAGCACCTCACGATGACGCGATGTCTCTGCTTGTCATTCCGGGATGCGCCGAAGGCGCAGGCCCGGAATCCATCCTCCCTCGAATCTTGAAAGTGATTGTGGATTCCGGGCTCGCGCTGCGCGCCCCCCGGCATGACGGTATTGGGCCATCACGATCGTGATAACGGCTGTTGACATTTCCCGATCTAGGAATATAGTCCGTATCGTCCTGTTCACGAGGGGCGCTGTCTAGAGGCGTCTTGAGAGCGGAGCAGGATGCGGCGCCTGCGCGCACGGTTCGCACCCGTTGCGCCCGGGAGGCTGGGGTCAGCGCCCGGGCCAACTACG
>QFCS01004963.1_pt1 | contig 141425 bp, 120 predicted proteins | sample 3576561 | NCBI WGS metagenome assembly QFCS01 | reverse complement strand
CCGAATGGCCCCGTACCCGTTCCCAGACTACATTGGCCTCTGACTAAATCTGCTGCGCATGATTTAGTCTGTCTTCGCTTCGCTCGACACCAATGCCAATGAAGGTCTGTCCACGGGTACTGATTGTATTTATTCTTTTTTTTCTTCCCTAATTACCTGGCTCCTGTTTAATGTCTGGTTTACCAATTGCTTGCAGCTTGTGGCATGTAGCCTGTGGCTCAGAAGATGCTAGCAAATTTTCCCCGGACAGCAATAGCTATTAGCCATTAGCCTTTAGCAATTGCCCATATAGGCAGGCAATAATTACTTTCTATTTTGGGTTGGCAAATAACAACTAAAGGCTAAAGGCTAAAGGCCAATGGCTAAAAGCTAAAAGCTTATCTCCTAAAATCAAACAATGTAGCCGTAAAAATTGCGCGTTCTCTTTTCTTGAACATGACATCCCAGTTGCCTTTATATCGGAGTATTTTAGGTACGGTGAGTCCTTCAAACTTACCCATTTCAACTTCCATTTGTACATCAAAATCATAGGCCCCGGCATTATAGCTGAGGGAATAATTACGGCCCATGACTTCCAGTGTTTTCTGGTCGAACCAGGTGGTCATCTGATCTACAACTACTGTTCTCAAAAAGCCCAGGTTTTCTTTGGGGGTAATAGAGAAAACATAACAGAGTTGTCCTTTATATTCTTCGATATCAAGTCTGTAATCGTATAATTTATGGGCGTTATCGTCATACAGATCGAGCTTATTTCCAATAAAAGGAATACCGGGAATTTTCTTTCCGGGATTAAAGAACAGCATTTTTAATTGCTCTTTATGTTTATCCATTCCCTTTTTATTGCTTGTGCTGCTTACATGACCTTTAACGATATTATTTTCCCCACAGACTTTACCGGTGGTAAAGAATAAGCCTGCATAGAGTTCCGGCGTTCTGTAGTTATATTCTTTTTTACTGTTGTAAAAATCACCGGTTGTTTTTTCTTCCAGCACATCCATTGTTCTGCATCCATCAGCCCTGTTCTGTCTTGTTTTACTAAAAAGAGAAGCTTTTACACCTCCTTTTTTATCGAGCATTTTTATGTCGTTGTAAGAAGTAAACCCAAGTATGCGCAGGTTCCTGAATGCTTTATAAAAAGTAGTATCTTCTTTTATCTGGGTTAATAGTCGTTTGTAATCAAAATTATTACGCACCACCACTTCAGAAAGGGTAAATGGCTGGTTGTCTACCAATACGGCTGTGTCCTGCGATATTGCTTTTGCAGAAAAAAATAAAAAACTAATGGTAACCAGTTTGAGTCGCATCATTTAATAAAGATCATTTTGTAATCAACCCTTGTTTTTCCTTTGCTGATATCATTGAGTTTTCCTTGCAGCATTTTTTTCCTCAGGGGTTTCAGGTAATCGATAAACAATTTACCTTCAATATGATCGTACTCATGTAAAATTACACGTGCGGTAATGCCTTTGAATATTTCTGTTTTAGGCTGAAACTGTTCGTCCATATACTCCAGTTCAACTTCAGCGGCCCTGAAAACATCTTCCCGTATATTAGGAATACTCAGGCATCCTTCATTATATGGCCATTCTTCACCAGCCAATGATTTAATATGGGCATTGATGAATACCCGTTTAATTCCGGGTTCATCGGGATATTTGCCTTTATCTTCCGCCTCCTGGTGCTCAAAAATCTGTGCACTATCCACCACAAACAATCGGATATCTTTATTGATTTGCGGCGCTGCTAATCCTACCCCATTACTTGCATACATGGTTTCCCACATATCTTCAATCAGTTTTGCCAGATCCGGATAATCGGCGGAAATTTCTGCTCCTTTCTTCCTGAGCACCTGAGCCCCATAAGCTACAATAGGTAGTATCATTGACTGTTCTGTTAGATATTAATCCGCAAAAATACCCCGAATTCGGGCAAGAGCCAAAAAAGGGCTTCTAGCTGCTAGCTACCAGCTGCCAGTATTTTTCATGGGTTAAATCATTCCCATAAATGTCTAAGCCTACTCCCAGCAACATCTGCTGGAAGCTAGAAGCTAGTAGCTAGCAGCTCATAGCCCCCTATTTGCAAGATACTCCTGCAACATAATCGTCGCAGCAATCTGATCTATATTGCCTTTTACCTGTCGGTCTTTTTTCTTCATGCCCATATCGATCATGGCGCGACTGGCCATTTTTGATGTATAGCGTTCATCAACTGTGGTGATGGGGATGGAAGGGAATGACTTTTTTAACAATTGAATGGCTTTTTTGACCAATGGAGTGGCATGGGTTGGCTTATCGTTGAGGTCTAGTGGCTCGCCAATCAAAATCAATTCAACCTCTTCATGCTGCATGTACTGCTTTAGAAAAGGAATCAATTCATGGGAAGAAATGGTAGTTAATGCACTGGCAATGATCTGCAGAGGATCAGTAACCGCGATTCCTGTTCTTTTACCGCCATAATCTATGCAGAGTATTCTTGCCATTGAGGAGAACGGAAGTCCGAAAGTCCGGAAGTCCGTGGAGCGAAAATAGGAAAAGGAGAGCAGATGGGGTTTTTGAATTTTTGATCTCTGATTTTTGAATTTTGACTTTTGAATTTTGACTTTTGAAAAGCTGCTAAACCAACTTACTGCCCACTACTCTCATCCCTCCGGACCCCGGACTTTCGGACTCCCGGACTCCCTCTACAACACCACCGCCCCAATCACAATCACCCCAAATACCACGCTGGCGATACCGTTGGCAGTCATGAAGGCGATGTTTACTTTACTTAGGTCATTGGGTTTTACGAGAGAATGTTGGTAATAGAGCATACCGGTAAATACCAAAAAACCAATCCAGTATATCCAGTGAAATGTTCCATACCTGCCAGCGATAAGGATACATAGTGCACTCAATAAGTGTAAAAATTTTGAAACATTCAATGCATTTTTCTCTCCCAACATGGATGGAATAGAATGTAATTTTTGTGATTGGTCAAAAGCTACATCCTGCATCGCATAAATAATATCAAAGCCACTAACCCAAAAAATTACAGCCAGAGAAAATAGTATGGGTAAAAGTGCAAATACTCCTGTAACGGCAAGGTATGCACCGATTGGTGCGAGAGATAAGCCAAGTCCTAAAACAAGATGACAGAGCATAGTAAATCTTTTTGTATAACTATAGAATAGTATAACAAACAATGCTACCGGTGAAAGATAAAAACAAATAGGATTGATAAACCATGTTGTGACAATAAACAGCAGACAGTTTACAATTACAAATCTTAAAGCGCTATCAGGAGAAATAATACCACTGGGTATTTCTCTAATAGCTGTTCTGGGATTTTTTGCATCGAATTGTCTGTCAAGATATCTGTTAAAACCCATTGCTGCACTTCTTGCTGTAACCATACAAAGCAGCACCAACACAAAACTAATTACATAAGGATGTATGGATGGTGACAGTTGCTCCTGAAGCCAGCTCATTTTTCCCTGCTCCGCATCTTTAAACCCAAGCACCAATCCAATCATTGCAAAGGGTAATGCAAAAATTGTATGAGAAAACTTAACCATACTCAGGTAATTCCTAAGAACACTCATAACAAGCAATTAAAATTCAAAAATCAAAATTCAAAAATCAAAAAATCAAAGTTCAAAAATCAGCCCTCTTTTCACTTGCTTCTAATGATTTCCCACAAAACAATTCCGGCCGCAACCGAAACATTCAGTGAGTGTTTCATGCCATATTGGGGTATTTCAATACAGCCGTCACAAATTTTCAATACCTCTGAATCAACGCCTTCTACTTCATTGCCTAGCACTATTGCAAGGGGGTATAAATCCTGCTCAGATAGTTGGTTTAGTAAAATACTACCTTCTGCCTGTTCGAGGGCAAATACTTTGTATCCTTTTTCTTTTAGTTGCTTAACTGCGTCCAGGGTGGTGGGCACATGGATCCAGTCAATGGTTTCTGTGGCACCTAAAGCCGTTTTATGGATGTCACGGTGTGGGGGAACGGGTGTATAGCCGCATAAACAAATCCCTTCTACTAAAAATGCATCTGCTGAGCGAAATACGCTGCCTACATTATGCATGCTACGGATATTATCCAGCACCAGCACTACCTTGTTTTTTGCGGCTTCTTTAAACTCCGTGACTGTTTTCCGGCCAAGTTCTTCCATGCTTAACTTTCGCATGGTGCAAAGGTAAACTCAACCACTCAAATAAAGCATGTGGGGGTTAAAAGCAAATTCTTTAAATTGGTAGCTTTCTGACCATGGTCTATGAACCATAGTCCGTGGTCCAAACCCAAACCAACTAAAATGAGAAAATTAAACCGTTATGCCTGGTTATTGGCGCTAAGTATGCCCATGACTGCCATGGCCCAGGAGAAAGTTGACCTGGAAATGATGAAAAAAATCCGCGAAGAAGGATTACAGCGTTCTCAGGTAATGGATATTGCCTTCAATTTAACCGATAAAAGCGGTAATCGTCTTACCAACTCTGCCGGTTATGCACGTGCCGCCAACTATGCCAAAGAAGCGCTTACCAGTTGGGGTGTTTCAAATGCAACACTCGACCCATGGGGTGAGTTTGGCAAAGGCTGGGATCTTGAAAAAATGTATCTGGCAATCACCGCTCCTTATTATAAACCTATTCTGGCTTGGCCCAAAACCTGGACTGCCGGAACCAAGGGCTTGAAAAATGCCGAAATTCTCGTTGTAGAAGCAAAAGACACATTAGCAATACAGGCTTATAGCGGCAAATTAAAAAACAAGATATTGATCATTGATCAGTTGAGTGAATACAAACACAGTTTTAAAGCCGATGCATATCGCTTTACGGATGAACAACTGGCCAAAATGGCCGCAGTAACCCCGGCACCACCTAACCCAGACGGACCAGGTGCCAGACCCGCTATCCGTGGCTCACTTAATGTTGCGGCGCGTGCCCTGAATTTATTAAAGGCTATGGCCATGAAAGAGGGTGCAATTGGAATATTCACTTCTGCTACCCGCAACCACGATGGTACCATTTTCGCCCAGGGCGGCGGTGCCTATAAAGGCAGTGATCCGGAGAACTTTCTCGACATGGCTTTAGGTATTGAAGATTATAATACGATTTTACGTCTAGCGAAATCTGGTACACCGGTAAAAATGGATGTAGATGTAAAAACAAAATTCCAGACAAAGGATTTACAGGGATACAATGTAATCGCTGAAATTCCTGGTACCGATCCTGCACTTAAAGATGAAATTGTAATGATTGGTGCACACCTCGATTCATGGCAGTCTGGAACAGGTGCAACAGATAACGCATCTGGTTCTGCTGTAATGCTGGAAGTAATGCGCATTATGAAAGCATTAGGCGTACAACCAAAAAGAACCATCCGTATCGGTTTATGGAGCGGCGAAGAACAAGGTTTATTGGGTTCAAGAGGATATGTGAAAAAAACTTTTGCTGACCCTGCCAATATGCAGCCAATGGCCGCTCATGAGAAATTCTCCGCTTACTACAATATCGATAATGGTACCGGAAAAATTCGCGGTATTTATTTACAGGGTAATACAGGTGTGAAAGATATCTTCAGTGCATGGTTAGAGCCATTTAAAGACCTCGGCGCAAATACTGTTACCATCAGCAATACCGGCGGTACCGATCACCAGGCTTTTGATGCAGTAGGATTACCAGGCTTCCAGTTTATCCAGGACCCTATTGAATACGATACCCGTACACACCACAGCAATATGGATGTTTACGATCACCTGATTGCAGACGATCTGAAACAAATTGCCACTATCGTAGCAGCTTTCACCTACAACACCGCACAACGCGATGCGAAACTGCCACGGAAACCGATGCCGAAACCGAGGAATTAATTTGGAAATTTGAAAATTTGAAAATTTGAAAATGAAGCAGTGCCTTAATTTCTTCCGCCTTCGGCTGAAGAAATTAAGGCGATGAAATCCGCCTTTGGGGAACAAAGCTGCTACAAACATATAAGGGGAGCAGGGTGCGAAGCACCCTCTCCCCTTTTTCATTTTCAAATTTTCAAATTATCTAATTTTCAAATTATATATTTGCCACTATGGCAAAATCCGCGGCAGATACTCCTTTAATGCAACAACACCGGGCTATTAAGCAAAAATATCCGGATGCGATTTTGCTTTTTCGGGTGGGTGATTTTTATGAAACTTTTGGAGAAGATGCGATTATAGCTTCCCGTGTTTTAGGTATTACTTTAACAAAGAGAAATAACGGTGCAGCTTCTTCCAGTGAACTGGCCGGCTTCCCTCACCATGCTTTAGATACTTACCTGCATAAACTGGTAAAAGCTGGACATAGAGTAGCTATTTGCGATCAACTTGAAGACCCAAAAACAGTTAAGGGCATCGTAAAAAGAGGTGTTACTGAAATGGTTACACCTGGTGTTGCTACCAACGACAAACTACTTGACCAAGGAAACAATAATTTTCTCGCTGCCATACATTTTACGGACACAGGTGCGGGCATTGCATTCCTGGATATTTCAACGGGTGAATTTTTTATTGCAGAGGGGAATGCTGAATATATTGATAACCTATTGCAAGGCCTGAAACCTGCAGAAGTTATCTTTCAACGTAATTATCAAAAAACATTCAAAGAAACGCATGGTAACCGGTTCTATACCTATACCATGGAGAGCTGGATATTTGATGAAGCATTTGCTGTTGAAAGCTTGCTTAAACATTTTCAAACCCATACCTTAAAAGGTTATGGGATAGAACACCTTACAAACGGAATAGTGGCTGCAGGAGCTATTCTATACTATCTTAAAGAAACAGAACATCCTAATCTTCAACATATCAGTTCTATTCAAAGAATAGAGAAAGATGATTTTCTATGGATGGATCGGTTCACCATTCGCAACCTGGAAATACTGCATACCGGAACTGATCAGGGTAACAGCTTATTAAAAGTAATTGACCATACCGTTAGCCCGATGGGTGCCCGCCTACTGCGCAGGTGGCTGATATTTCCATTAAAAGATGCGGGAAAAATCAGGGAGCGACTAAACACCGTTGAATATTGTGTATTGCAAACTGATACACGTAAACAATTAATACAGGCAATAGAACAATGTGGTGATATTGAGCGGCTGGTAAGTAAAGTGCCCAATAAGAAAATTAATCCGCGTGAAGTTCTCCAACTATCTAGGGGATTGCAACAGATAGTATTAATAAAAGAACTTTGTGCACATGTTACAGATCCTTTACTGTTACATGCATCGCAACACTTAAACCCATGTCACGCATTAATCAACCGAATTACCGGTTCTCTTACCGACAACCCACCGGTAGCTGCAAATAAAGGTGAAGTATTTCGTGCAGGTGTACACAAGGAATTAGATGAGTTGAGAAATATTGCAACAGGTGGTAAAGAATTCCTGATCAATATTCAACAAAGAGAAGCGGAAAGAACCGGGATATCTTCTTTAAAAATAAGTTTCAACAATGTATTCGGTTATTACCTGGAAGTAACCAATTCGCATAAAAACAAAGTACCGGCCGACTGGATAAGAAAACAAACTCTTGCCAATGCGGAAAGATATATTACGCCGGAACTGAAAGAATACGAAGAGAAAATTATTGGGGCTGAAGATAAAATACTTGCGATTGAACTGGAATTATACGACCAGCTTTTGCAGGAATTACAACCACATATAGCCGCAATCCAACAAAATGCACATTTGCTTGCACAGTTAGATTGTCTGACTTCATTCGCTGAAACCGCTTTACTCAATCAGTATAAAAAACCTGAGCTACACGAAGGACAGGTGCTTGAATTGAAAGACAGCCGTCATCCGGTTATTGAAAAAAACCTGCCACCCGGAGAGACTTATATTACAAACGATATTTTCTTAGACCCCGCATCTCAGCAGATCATCATTCTTACGGGGCCGAATATGAGTGGTAAAAGTGCCATATTGAGACAAACAGCATTGATTACCCTGATGACCCATATCGGAAGTTTTGTACCCGCATCCCAGGCAAGGGTTCCGTTAACGGATAAAATTTTCACGCGTGTTGGTGCCAGTGATAACTTAAGTGGTGGGGAATCAACTTTTATGGTTGAGATGAATGAAACGGCCAGTATCATCAACAATATTTCTGATAGAAGTTTGGTTTTACTCGATGAAATCGGTAGAGGAACATCTACTTATGATGGTATTTCGATTGCATGGAGTATTGTTGAATTCCTGCATAGTTCCAAACATGCCCCAAAAACTTTTTTTGCTACACACTACCATGAGTTAAATGAACTGGAAGAAAAACTACCGAGGGTTAAAAATTTTCATGTTACCAATAAAGAAGTAGGTAATAAGATCATTTTCCTTCGCAAACTAGCTGCCGGAGGCAGTACACACAGTTTTGGTATTCATGTGGCCAAGATGGCGGGTATGCCACCTGAACTCATACAAAGGGCCAATGAAATTTTAGCTCAACTGGAGGAGAAGCATGTGGGTGAAGATAGTCCGAAAGTTGGCAAGTCGGAAAGTCTGAAAGAGAGAATGCAGGAGGCTGTTAAGAATATCAGTGGGCCTAAAATGCAGCTTTCCATTTTTGATGCACATTCCGAAACCTTCAACGATATCCGCAAAGCCCTGAATGAAATAGATATCAACCGCCTCACCCCCGTAGAAGCTTTGATGAAGCTGAATGAGATTAAGGAGAAGCTGAAATAGTGAGGTGTGAATGGTGTGAATTGTGAATTGTGAATGGTGAATAATTCACAATCTCATTCACAATTCACCATTCACAATTCACCATTCACAATTCACTGGCATAATCACCACTCACTACAAATACCCCGTCCACCACCGCTTATTATGCTGCTTGAAATGATCGTATTTTCTGCAGAGTGGATACAATCCTGCTACTACGGCAATCCAAATCAGGTAAACGATTGGTAATGAAAAGCCGAAATCATTTGGCCGGAAAGCGAAATTACCGGCTGCGATATCACTTACTGGTCTGCCAGTGGCGAAAAATAATATGATACAAAGCACATGGATGGTAAAGAAATGCAAGAGATAATAAAACATTGGAACACGTCCATATACACCCACGATATTTGTCCAGCCAGCTTTTACTTTTTCAAGCCAGGCCAGCATTAAAAGTGCAGGTCCAATGGTCATACACAAATACAATAAGGAAGGCGGGTATTTGGTGACATTGAAAAAAGACAATATGGTAGTCATTCCATCTTTTTGTTCAGTCCAGGGTACAAGGTCGCCATACACATTGATCCATCTGATCACAAAAAAGGCCAGTACTGCAATTAAGCCTGTGCTTATTAATAATTTTCTTCGTTTAGCTGTGTCAAAGCTTTTCACGTACCATGCGCCCATACAGTACCCTAGTATCATAACACCGGGCCAGGGAATAATTGGATATAGTACAGCGAAGAATCTTCCATTACCATAATTCATGAATAATTGCTGGTGTAACAAGGCATACCAAACAGGTAATTCTTCCTGGCTCTTATAATTAAATCCATCCAGCATATTATGTCCGGCAACCATTACAATTCCTATAATAAACAATATGCGTAAAGGGAGACTGATTAAGAGTGCTAAAATCATCATCGATATACCAATTGCCCAAATTACCTGTAACCCAATAAAGCGGTATAGCGGATCGAATACAATCAGGAAATTAACGACTACTACTTCCAGTACGACTAAAAAAAGTCCGCGTTTAAAAAGAAAAACGGCCAGTTCTTTTTTGGTTTTCTTTTGTCCGGATAAAAATGCAGAAGTACCAGACAGAAATACAAAGACGGGTGCACAATAATGTGTGATCCATCGGGTAAAGAAAAGAGCCGGGGTTGTGGTATTGAGGTTGGTAGGATCATCCACCATTGCAGAAATATGAAAGAAATCTCGCACATGGTCGAGCGCCATGATGATCATAACTAATCCACGGAGTATATCAATGGAAGAGATTCTCCATTTTTCGGCAGTGAGGTTATTGGTCATTGGAAGGGTTTGAGGAAAAGATACAAAAAATCCCTGCACCGGATATTAATCCGGTGCAGGGATTTTGATTTGTACAAACTAAACAAACGGTTATTAACAACAAAGCCCCACATTTCTGTGAGGCTTTCTGCGGACCGGACGGGACTCGAACCCGTCCCCACAGTACTGTGGGGATGACAGGGCAGCATTCTTTTATTTGAACTGAGCAACAATATTTTTAGGATGCTTAATTAAAGCCCCTATTCTTTCGATTGTCGCCTTTTTCAGGTTTTTCTCACGAATCAATGCTTCTTTTTTCGAATTCATCTCTTCTACATAAACCAGCTTCCAAGGTGTTTTCCCTGATGTATAATGCGATTCCTTAGTATTGTGCTGCACAAGTCTTTGCAAAGGATTTTCTGTAAACCCCTTGTAATAGCTACCATCATTCAAACTTTGAATGATATAAACATAATATGCCATAAACAAAAAAGTCCCAGCTATTTGTAGCTGAGACTTTCTGCGGACCGGACGGGACTCGAACCCGCGACCTCCGCCGTGACAGGGCGGCATTCTAACCAACTGAACTACCGATCCAAACCCTCGAAAACATCGTTTTCAGTCCGTTTTCGGGACGGCAAAGATAAGGGTAAACAGTTTTCATAAACAAATCTTTTCCAGAAAAAATATGAACCCCTAATTTTACCGCTCTAAACGATCATTATGCCCCAATACCCAAACAGACAATTCCTTGATTTCGAGAATCCTATCAAGGAGCTGTACGAACAAATTGAGGATACCAAAAAACTGGCCGAAAAGAACCCGAAAATAGATTATACCGCCACTCTCCAGCAGTTGGAGAACTCTATCCTTGAAAAAAGGAAAGAGATTACCCAACACCTCACCCCCTGGCAGCGTGTTCAGTTGAGTCGCCACCCAGACAGGCCCTACACGCTGAAATACATTGATAAAATGTGTACGGACTTTGTTGAATTGCATGGCGATCGCAATTTCAAAGACGATAAAGCAATGGTTGGAGGATTCGCCAAATTGGATGGCGAAACGGTCATGTTCATCGGGCAACAAAAAGGTACCAATACCAAACTACGTCAACTACGAAATTTCGGCATGGCCAATCCTGAAGGATATCGAAAAGCATTACGACTAATGCGACTTGCCGAAAAATTCAATAAACCCATCATTTGCCTTGTAGATACCCCAGGTGCTTACCCAGGACTTGAAGCAGAAGAACGTGGCCAGGGCGAAGCCATTGCACGCAATATTTATGAAATGATTCGCCTCAAGGTTCCCGTAATCGTTGTAATCATTGGTGAAGGAGCATCAGGAGGTGCATTGGGGATTGGTGTTGGCGATAAGGTATTGATGATGGAGAACACCTGGTATACGGTAATTTCCCCCGAAAGCTGTAGCTCCATTCTATGGCGCAGTTGGGATAAAAAAGCAGTTGCCGCAGAACAGTTGCGCTTAACTGCCACCGATATGAAAGGTTTTGGTCTTGTAGATGAAATTGTACATGAACCAATAGGCGGCGCTCATTGGGATTATACTGAAGCTGCTGAAATCCTGAAATCATACCTTGTAAAAACATTAGCAGAAATCAGAAACACCAACCCAACAGAGCGTATCAACAATCGTATAGAGAAATATGGCAAGATGGGATTCTGGGAGGAAGCGGTATAGCATTTAGTCCATGGACTATGGTCTAAAAGGAATAAAAATAAAAACAACCAAAACAATGTCTTTAAGAACACAATTGAGCGGAACTGGAGTAGCATTGGTAACACCTTTTAAAAATGACCTTAGTGTAGATTTTGATGCACTGGGTAAGGTGATCGATGCTATGATTGATGGAGGTGTTGAATACCTCATCACTTTAGGTACAACAGGTGAAACACCAACCCTTGAGAAACAGGAGAAGAAGGACATTGTTAACTATACTTTCGAAAAAGTAGCTGGTCGTGTACCCGTGGTAGTAGGTGTGGGTGGTAACAATACCCAAGAAGTAGTAAAGGACCTTGGATATTTCCCCTTAGACAAAGCCGCCGCCGTTTTAAGTGCTGCACCTTATTATAATAAACCATCTCAGGAAGGTATTTTTCAGCATTATAAGGCAGTAGCGGAAGCATCACCTAAACCTGTTATACTATACAATGTTCCAGGAAGAACAGGTCGTAATATGAGTGCAGCCACTACCCTGCGTTTGGCGCATGAAGTAGCCAATGTAGCAGGCATGAAGGAAGCCAGTGGAGATATGCTTCAGTGTATGGAAATACTACGCGACAAACCTGCAGATTTTCTGGTGGTTAGCGGCGATGATGCACTGGCGATGGCGCAAATAGCCTGTGGAATGGACGGCGTGATCAGCGTGGCTGCTAATGCCTTTCCTAAGCAATTTTCAGATATGGTTCGCGCGGCATTAAAGCAGGACATGACTACCGCAAAAGAATTAAACGACCCGCTGCTTAAAGCCTATGACCTGATGTTTGCAGAAAACAATCCGGCAGGGGTAAAAGCATTTATGTTTGAACAAGGACTCATTCAGAATGAAGTGCGCTTACCAGTAGTACCGCTTAGCAGTGGTTACCACGCTGCGATTAAGCAATATTTAGGTAAATAATACTTACATAATTTCAATCATACGCTCTCATCAAGGCCCTTTTTGGGGCCTTGTTTTTTTGGGAATATATTAAGACACGAAAAATATATCTAACTCTATTATTCATTGAGGTAGGACTATCTCTTTCCCCCTAACCCATCAATAACCGCAAACACCGGGTTAATTCTCAGCACCTGTGCATGGGCATCTATTTTTATTTTCGGTTCAACAGATAATCCTAGTTATGCGAGTTTACTTTTTATTTAGCCTTGCGTTTTTAATATGCTTGAATGGTAATTCACAGGCAGAAAGAAAGAAATTGATTGAAAGCTTTCCACTGGCAGTAATTGCTTCCCCTCCTGCTGAACTTAAACTCGATTCTTTCTATAAAAAATATACCGACGCATTCGGCATACCTGTTGTTTCCTCCCAAAAAGTACCAGATGATGCCTTACTGGTAGCCAGAGATATTATCAATTATATGTTATTGAAAAGACCTGATATTAGAGCTGCTCTGGTGAAACAGGGAGCTCGTTTACTTATCATGGCTGAAACAGAAATGGAAACAGATTTACCGGAAAGAAGTAACTGGAAAAAACCTACCCGTGAAGACAGACGCCTCACTCCAGGAGAAAGAGACAACTATGATAAACCCGGAGGCATTGCCAGTATGAGCGATAAAGAATACTGGAATAAAAGAGCGCGCGGTATGGGCGGCACCATCACTTCCTGTGCTGAAGAAAATATATTAGGTTATGCAGGCACCCGCTATTATGGTGAGAATATTCTCGTTCATGAATTCAGTCATAATATCATGAGTGCCATGCGCGTGGCAGATACAGCCTTATTAAGCCGTATCAATAAGGCTTATTCAGCAGCGAAGGGAAAAGGCATGTACAAAGGCCAGTATGCTATTAACACAGTAGCAGAGTATTGGGCAGAAGGTACGCAATGGTGGTTCTGGTCGAACTATGAATTTTATGATGGAGACACCAGGATACAATCTCCCGATGATCTTAAAGCTTATGATCCTGAATTATATGCCATACTGGAAGAAGTATATTGGGGACATCATATTCCAACTGATGTGTATTATGGGAAGAATGTTCGTCCAGCAAAAAGAAACTAAATGAAGATTTTAAATATTATCAAATGGAACACGGATTATCAATTGCTTGTAGCTTCTAGCCACTAGTTGCTAGCTACTAGCTTTTTTTACTATTCGCTTAGTCATCCACGAGCATAAATAGGGTAATTATATATTTATTCTAAGCAGGATTTTCACAAAACAAATTTGCAAACCCAGATATTATCTGATAATAGCAGAAAACCTAAAACAAGCACCAATCAAGGCTAGCAGCTAGAGGCTAGAAGCTCGCAGCCTATTTTTCCAGGACAGCAATTGCTCTCAACCCGATACACTCTTCTTTGCTTCTTTCAATTGCTTATTCATATAAGCATAGGCTTTGCTAATTAGTTTGCTATAAGAAGCATCTTCAAATGTCATCGCATTACCCGATTCTTTATGATATAGGTTTAATACCATTACCCCCAGATCATTCATGGAAAGATCGAAGTGATAATATTGGAGTATCGCTTTCAGTTTTGTGGTATTCCGCATAATGACCTTTCCTTATGCTAAGCTTGCATTGATTTATGAATAGCATATTCCACACCCCGCAATTCCGCCAGCGATTTTAATCTGCCAATAGCTGAATACCCAGGATAGGTGGTTTTCTGCAGATCGTCGAGCATCTGATGTCCATGATCCGGGCGCATAGGTATAGCAATATTTCTACGTTGTTGAATTTTTAAAACTTCACTGATTACTTCATACATATCCGTATCTCCTTCCAGATGGGCCGCCTCGTAAAAATTACCTGCAGCATCTCTTTTTGTATTGCGCAAATGAAGAAAATGTACACGGTCGCTGAAACGTTTTAGCATGCCTACGATATCATTGTCTGCCCTGGCGCCATAAGATCCCGTGCAGAAACACAACCCATTCGCTGGTGAATCAACCGCAGATAGAATAAATGCCGCATCTGTTTCTGTGCTAACTATACGTGGCAAACCTAAAACCGGATATGGAGGATCATCAGGATGAATAGCCATTTTAACACCCAAAGCTTCTGCGACAGGTACTACTTCTTTCAAAAAGTAAACAAGGTGCTCCCTGAGTTTATCTGTATTGATTCCCTGGTACTTTTTCAGTTCCGCCAACACCTGTTCAGCAGTAAATGCATCATCACTACCGGGTAATCCAAGCAAAAGGTTCCTGAATAATTTATCCTTTTCCGCCTCACTCATAGATTGAAGCAATGCTAATGCGGCGTCCTGGTCTTCCTGGGCATGTTCTTCAGCAGCACCGGGTCTTTTCAGCAGATAAAGATCAAAAGCAATAAAAGCGAGTCGGTTAAAGTACAAGGCCTTGCTTCCATCTTTCATTGTATAAGCAATATCTGTTCTTAACCAGTCCAGCACCGGCATAAAATTATAGGTTACCACCTGTATACCGCATGCAGCAAGGTTTTGAAGGCTTACTTTATAATTTTCTATGTGTAACAGGTAGTCGCCGGTTTGTCTTTTAATATCATCACTCACCGGTAAGCTTTCAACAACTGTCCAGCTCATACCTGCCGATTCAACAAGCTCAATTCTTTTTTTGATTTCTTCAACTGTCCATATATCACCTACTGGAATATGGTGCAAAGCGGTTACTACTCCTGCACAACCGGCTTGTCTGATATCAGATAGTTTTACCACATCGTGTGGTCCGTACCATCGCATTGTCTGGTGCATCAACATATACTAGCATTAGGTTCAATAAAATAAAAGATGCGGCTGAAGTAAATCTCCAACCGCATCAGGGTTTAGGTTTATGATTACTTCAGCAGTTAAATATAACGATTGATCAGGTTTTCCAGGTATTCCTGTTTACCGCTTGCGGTTGCAGGTTCTCCTTTGGAAACAGCATAGTTCCTGAGATCTTCCAGTGAAAGTTTACCTTCTTCAAAGGCTTTACCTTCTCCTCCATCAAAAGAAGCATACCGGGCTGTTCTGATTTTTTTGTAATCTGACAGGTTCAATACTTTATCTGCCACGATTAATGCACGGGCAAAAGTATCGATACCACCAATATGTGCATGGAAGAGGTCTTCTGCATCTGTGCTGTTTCTGCGGATCTTGGCATCAAAGTTAATACCACCACCACCGAAACCGCCGGCTTCTACAATCACCAGCATTGCTTCAGCCAGTTCATTAATATTGTTAGGGAACTGATCTGTATCCCATCCATTCTGGTAATCGCCTCTGTTAGCATCGATTGAACCAAGCATGCCTGCATCAGCAGCTGTTTGTAACTCATGCTGGAAAGTATGCCCCGCTAATGTAGCGTGGTTTACTTCAATATTTAATTTGAAATCGTTTAGGAGATCAAACTGGCGAAGGAAACCAATAACAGTTTCACTATCATAATCATACTGGTGTTTACTTGGTTCACAAGGCTTAGGCTCAATAAAGAAAGTACCCTTAAAGCCATTCCTGCGTGCATAATCTTTTGCAGTGTGAAGGAACCTGGCTAGGTGTTCTTTTTCGCGTTTCATATCGGTATTGAGCAGACTCATATACCCTTCACGCCCCCCCCAGAACACATAGTTCTGTCCACCAAGTGCCATAGTAGCATCCAATGCTGCTTTCACCTGTGCACCACCATGTGCCAGTACATGGAAGTCTGGATTGGTTGCTGCACCATTCATATAACGTCTGTTAGAAAAAAGGTTAGCTGTTCCCCATAAAAGTTGGATACCGCTGGCCGCTTGTTTTTCTCCGAGGTAAGCAGTTATTGCCTGTAAACGACGTTCATTTTCTGCTACATCATTACCATAATCAACCACATCAACATCATGAAAACAATAAAATGGAAGTCCCATTTTAGTCATGAATTCAAATGCAGCATCGGCTTTATCTTTTGCACGTGCAACAGGATCTGATTGACGATCCCATGGAAAAATATGGGTAGGCTCGCCGAAAGGATCAGCTCCGCTTCCACAGAAGCTATGCCAGTAGGCGCAAGCGAAACGCAACCATTCTTTCATGGATTTACCCGCAACTACTTTATTCTCATCGTACCACCGATATGCTAATGGGTTATCAGAATCTACACCCTCATACCTGATCTGGCCGATCCCCTTAAAATATTCCTGTTGACCTAATACGATTGACATAATCTTAAAATATAAATATTTGAAACAATAAAATAATTAACTAACTAATACGGTTCCGGTATGCTTCAATAACTGAAGCCTGTTTTCCAATGATGCTTTCCATGCTGCATATCTCTCTTCATAAAGTGAAGTATGTGCAGGATGAATTGTACCAACTGGTTTGCGGCCTGCTGCTGCTTCCGCAGTATTGGCAAAGATACCTGCGCCTAAACCGGCGCCGATAGCAGCACCAAAACTTCCATCGCCATCATAATATTCAACAGATACCTGGTTAACACCAGCAAAGGCTTTTGCAAATACATCACTCAGGAATAAATTGGCTTTTGATGCCCTTACCACCTGTGGATTCATGCCATTCTCACGCATGATATCAAGACCATAACGGAAAGAATAAGCAATACCTTCCTGCACCGCACGCACCAGGTGGGCACTTCCATGAATATTCAAATCTATCTGCTCAAAGTGAGCGCCAACAATCTGGTTGTTCAGCATGCGTTCTGCACCGTTTCCAAAAGGAATAGCCAGTAACCCATCAGCTCCGATAGGAACTGCTGCTGCTGCTTCATTCAGTGTTGCATAAGATTGTCCGCTACCGGTAATTGTTTTGATCCATCTGTTGAATATACCTGTGCCATTGATACAAAGCAGAATACCAATCCTCCTATGTATCTCTGTATGATTTACGTGAGCAAAGCTGTTGATCCTGGAATAAGGATCATAACCCAGTTCATCACTAACGCCATAAATAACACCTGAAGTACCAGCAGTTGCTGCAACTTCACCAGGTTCCATAACATTCAGTGAAAGCGCATTATTTGGCTGATCTCCTGCTTTATAAGCCACAGGAATTCCTGCTTTCAGGGAAAGTCTGTTCGCAACGGATTCTTTCAGAAAACCATGCGGAGCAAATAAAGGCTGAATGGTTGGAATGAGGGAGCTATCAAATCCATAATAAGAAAGTATATCAGCAGAAATTGCTTCTTTCCTGAAATCCCAGAATATACCTTCTGATAATGCGGAGTTGGTAGTAGTAATGTCGCCCGTCATCTTAAAGGAGATAAAATCTCCGGGCAACATCATTTTATCAATCTTTTCAAAAATTGCGGGTTCATGCTCTTTAACCCAGGCTAATTTGCTTGCAGTAAAATTTCCGGGCGAATTAAGCAGGGTACTAAGACAGAAGTCGTGCCCCATATGCTCAAAAGCCTTATTACCAATTTCAACTGCCCTGCTATCGCACCAGATGATTGCATTACGTAATACATGTCCATCTTTATCCAGCAGAACCAGTCCGTGCATCTGATAAGCAATCCCTATTGAAGCAATATCCAGAGGGTTATAGTTTCCGGTTGCATTACACTTAAGTATAGCCTGTTTTACATACTCCCACCATTGATCAGGACTTTGTTCAGCCCAGCCGGGATGGGGTGCGATGATTTCTGCTTCTGTTTCAGGAAACTGCGCAGATGCCACACATTGATGCGTAGCGGCATCGACGACTGAAACCTTTACAGAAGAAGTTCCTACATCTATACCAAGTAATAACATTCCGTCAATAATTATTAATGATCAAGATACTCTAAACCAGGGAGGGTGTGGCAGGTCATTCTTCCTTATTTACCAAACAAGCCAATTTTTGCCGGAATACCTGACAGTGACATGGCTGATTCTTCGAAATCTGGTCGAAATCTGCTTCTACCCGCATCTTTACAGCCTGTATTACCTGGAAGGAACTAAAAAAAGCAAGGAGAGTAAAACGCCAAACTCCCCTTGCTACGTCGGTCAATAACAAGCAAACCACTCTTGAAACCAACCATAATGACGTTTAATAACCAACCCGGTTCCTTTGAACCGATACCATCCAATTCCACTTTCAGTGCTTCGCTGAATAGAATAGAACGGGATGAGATCTATAATACAAACTGTATCAGACTTTATTATTGGGTAATGAGAATTGCCCAAGCTGAAAACCAACTTGAAAGGCTTTACAGGCCCTTGGTAACAAAACAGCAGAAATTGACGGTACGGAGATACGGAGAAGGTGACTGTTCATTTTAGTTGAACAGAAATGATTAGAACGTAGTTTCCACATTCTCATATAACAGCAAGCAATTTCAAACATAATTTGACCGGTTATTCCATCATCCGAAAACGAATATAAGAGAAAATCTCAAAAAATGTAACCGATTGCAATTTTTTTACTAAAAATTATCTCCCCGAGCACCCATTGAAGGGCTTCCCTTTGGTAACCTGCCTGACTTTAACGGATAAATAGCCAAAAATTCCCGCTGAACACTTTGCAGATAAAAAACCAAATCGCCTTTTGATATATTAAAATATGTCAAGTGATATATCCCGCTCAAAACTACCTCAAACCGCTATTAGTATGGCCTGTTATACAGAATATAAAGCCTGTTTGCGCCAAAAGAAGCACTTTCTATTTTAACTTAACACCTACTGATTTTCCTTTATTTAAAGTTAATTCAGGAAAAATGACAAAACTGCTCTTGTACCCATTTTAACGTTTAACGGTCGCTGGAATAACCACAAAAACTAAAATTTGATTTTAATTATTTTTTGCGATTTTTATACAACCGATTGCAATATGAAAACGAAAAAAGAAGTCACGATATATGATATCGCTCAAAAACTTGAGCTATCATCAGCAACTGTGAGTCGTGGCTTACAGGACCACCCAGCTATCAATAAAAACACCAGGAAAAGAATACAGGAAACCGCACGTGAGCTTGGATACAGGCATAATAATTTCGCCAGTAACCTCAGGAAACAAAAAACCAATACCATTGGCGTATTAGTACATGAACTGAACAGTAACTTTATTACTTCCGTTTTGGCCGGTATTGAAAAAGTAACTACGGAAGCGGGCTACGACCTGATTATCGCACACTCATCAGAAAGTTCTGTAAAAGAAGCCGCTAACGCCGTGAACTTGTTTCATAAAAGAGTAGATGGCCTCATCGCTTCACTCTCCTTCGACACCGCCGATCTTTCCCACTATGCGCAATTTGAAGAAAAAGGAATCCCGGTGATCTTCTTCGACCGCGTTGAAGAAAAAGGAGAAAGCACAAAAGTAATCATCGATAATTACAAATGCGGCTACCAGGCTACACAACACCTTATAGAACAGGGTTGCAAAAGAATTGTACTGGTTACTGCCAGTTTGAAACGTAACGTATATGCCCAGCGACATAAAGGTTATGCTGATGCGCTCTACGATAACAATATTCCTTTCCACAAAAAATATGTACTGATCAAAGACCTTAGTGAACAGTGTGGTGTTGAAGCAGCCATGGAAATTCTCAAAATGAACCCACTACCGGACGGGGCTTTTATCACCAACGATTTCTCAGCGGCTGTATGTATGCAAACATTGAAAGAACATGGCGTTCGCATTCCAGAAGATATTGCCATTGTTGGATTTAATAATGATGCCATCGGTAAAATAACCGAACCACAACTCAGTACAATAGATTATCCGGGCATAGATATGGGAGAAATAGCTGCGCGTAACCTGATAAATCACCTGAAAGGAATTTCTGATATAAAATATACTAATACAATTGTCATACGATCGAACCTCATTATCAGAGGTTCCTCATTAAGAAAAAAATAAGCTTACCTAGTTGCTGCCATACCATGAAAAAAATACCACTATTAATACTATTTCTTTGCGCCAGCTTTTGCCTTAAAGCAGAAAACGGATATGAGCTTTGGCTAAGGTATCAACCATTACAGGATAAAGGAATACAGCTTAATTACCGGAAACAAATCACTGGCTATTTTATAGACGGCTCTTCTGAAACACTCTCCATTGCTAAAGAAGAACTCAGCAATGGTTTATCAGGATTGCTTGGTCTAAAATATACACAATCAAACAGCGCTTCCTCCCCTTCCGTATCATTGATAGCCGGACAAGGAACTTCTCCTGCACTCTCTCATACAGGAATTGGTCAGCTGCTGCTTGATATTGGAGAAGAAGGATTTATTATCGTTTCAAAAACCATTAACGGCAAGAAAAAAATCATTGTATCCGGCAACACGGATAAAAGTGTTTTATATGGCATTTTTCATCTGCTAAGACTCATTCAAACCCAACAACCGCTCGATCAACTTAAAATTGTTTCTGTTCCGAAATTGAAACTAAGGATGCTTAATCACTGGGACAATCTCGACCGAACTGTTGAAAGAGGATATGCAGGTTTTTCTCTATGGAACTGGCATACCCTACCAGGACTTATAGATCAGCGTTACAAAGATTATGCAAGGGCCAACGCATCTATCGGCATTAATGGAACCGTGCTTACCAATGTAAATGCCAATGCTACCATACTTACTAAACCTTATCTCGACAAAGTAAAAGCACTTGCAGATGTTTTCAGACCCTACGGTATAAAAGTGTACCTCACTGCACGCTTTAGTGCACCCATTGAAATTGGCGGTTTAAAAACCGCCGACCCACTTGATGAAAAAGTAAGACAATGGTGGAAAGATAAAGTGAAGGAAATATACCAGTATGTTCCCGACTTCGGAGGTTTTGTCGTGAAAGCAAATAGTGAAGGACAGCCTGGTCCACAAGACTATAAACGCACTCATGTCGATGGTGCAAATATGCTGGCAGATGCCGTGGCTCCTTTTGATGGAATTATTATGTGGCGCGCATTTGTGTATAGTGCAGAAAAAAATGAAGACCGTCACAAACAGGCTTATAGTGAATTTGTTCCACTCGATGGCGCATTCCGTTCAAATGTAATGATACAGGTAAAAAATGGAGCCATTGATTTTATGCCCAGAGAACCATTCCACCCACTTTTTGGTGCCATGCCAAAAACTCCTTTAATGATGGAGTTTCAGGTAACTCAGGAATACCTTGGTCAGGCTACCAATTTGGTTTATCTCGGAACATTATTCAAAGAATGTCTTGATAGCGACACCTATACAAGCGGCAAAGGCTCAACCGTAGCCAAGGTTCTTGATGGAAGCTTTAATAAAGACCAACAACTTACCGGAATGGCTGGTGTTGCAAATATTGGTAATGACATTAACTGGTGCGGACATCCATTTGCACAAGCAAACTGGTATGCATTAGGAAGATTAGCATGGGACCATGAATTAAGTGCAGAAAAGATTGCAGAAGAATGGCTTAAAATGACTTACTCCAATAACCCTGCATTTGTTCAAACAGCTTCAAAACTCATGATGGAAAGCAGGGATCTCTTTGTACAATATGCAAATCCGATAGGGCTTCACCATATCATGGGAACCGGACATCATTATGGTCCTGCTCCATGGGTTAGTAACTTAAACCGCCCAGACTGGAACCCGGTATACTACCACAAAGCTGACAGTATTGGTATTGGATTTAACCGCACGGCAACTGGTAGTAATGCCCTTGCACAATACCATCCAGATGCAAGAAAACGCTGGGAAAACATGCTGGATTGTGAAGAAAAAAACCTGCTATGGTTCCACCATGTTCCCTGGAACTTCAAAATGAAAAGTGGCCGCACATTATGGAACGAACTCTGTTACAACTATTACAAAGGAGCAGAGAGAGTTGCCGCAATGCAAAAGACCTGGGATGGTTTACAATCTTATGTAGACAAACAAAGATTCAGTGAAGTAAAAATGCTGCTAAAAGTTCAGGAAGAAGAAGCCATCTGGTGGAGAAATGCCTGCCTGTTATATTTCCAAACCTTTAGTAAGCAACCTATTCCAAAAGAATACCCACAACCAGATAAATCTCTTGACTATTATAAAAATTTACGTTTCCCCTATGCGCCGGGCAACTAAACAATTAAAAGATTAAACATGTCTTCAGAAAAGAAAGTAGCCATCATTACAGGAGGAGGATCCGGCCTCGGTTTTGCAATAGCAGAAAAATTTATTGCAAATGGTATTACCACCATCATAGTAGGCCGTGATCAGGAAAAACTGTCTCAGGCTAAAGCAAAACTCGGAGAAGGTTGTCATACCATTAGTTGCGACCTCAGCAACCTTGCCTCCATTCCCGCTATGGTACAGGACATCGTGAACCAGTTCGGGCAAATTGATATTCTCGTTAATAATGCGGGTATCAATATGAAAAAAGTATTTACGGAAGTAACCGATGAAGAATTCCAACGCATATTAACCACCAACGTCTCTGCCGTTTTTGCAATAAGCCGTGAAGTAGTAAAACAGATGCTACCAAGAGAATCTGGTTCAATCATTAATATAAGTTCGATGGCAGCGCAATATGGACTGCCAAAAGTTATTGCCTACAGTGCGAGCAAAACTGCTATCGATGGTATGACCAGGGCTATGGCTGTTGAACTCTCACCAAAAGGCATTCGTGTAAACGCTATTGCGCCAGGCTTTATTTATTCAGACATGACTGCTAAAGCCCTGGATAGCGATCCGGAACGCAAGGCTAAAGTATTCAGCAGAACACCAATGGGTATTATGGGGCAACCAACAGATATTGGGGAAGCCGCTTATTTTCTAGCCAGTGATGCCGCTAAATATATTACAGGAGTTGTTTTACCCGTAGACGGAGGAAACAGCATAGGATTCTAAAATAAACAAAATGAAAAATATTGCTTTATCGATGATTGCCTGTTTTGTATCGACGATGGTTTTTGCACAAACCATCGTTGGCACAAAGCCATCACCCGATTATTTCACCCTGAGTAATCCTGTAATTGTTGTAGACAAGTCAGAAGAACAATTATTACACTTTACTGCTGAATTGCTGCAGCAGGATATCAAAGCTGTTACAGGTCTTACTGCAACCATCTCACCAACCATTCCTCAAAAAGCAGGAACACTGATTGTACTTGGAACAGTGGGAAAATCTGCCATTATAAATGCGCTGCTATCAAAAAAAATTATCAAGCAATCTACTATCAACAACCAATGGGAAGCATTTCACCTGCAAACAGTGAATGCCCCAATGCCAGGCATTTCAAATGCGATGATTATAACTGGTGCTGACAGAAGGGGTACTGCTTTTGGTGCTTTTGAATTTTCAAAACAACTGGGGGTATCGCCCTGGTACTGGTGGGCTGATGTTCCTGTTGCGAAAAAAAGTACAGTGTATATAAAGAAAAATCTTTCCATCACCGATGCGCCAAAAGTAAAGTACAGAGGCATCTTCATCAATGATGAAGCTCCTGCACTTTCTGGTTGGACAAAAGAAAAGTTCGGAGGATTTAACCATAAACTATATGAAAAAGTATTTGAACTCATCCTTCGTTTAAAAGGTAATTATATCTGGCCGGCCATGTGGGGTAATGCTTTTTATGACGATGACGCAAAGAATATTGAAGTAGCAGAAAAATATGGGATTGTAATAGGCACATCTCACCATGAGCCACTGATGCGCGCGCATGATGAATGGAGAAGGTATGGTAAAGGAAAATGGAACTACGACAGCAACGAAGCACAACTCAAAGAGTTCTGGAGAGCAGGCATGAAGAGAGGAACCAATGAAAAAATTGTAACGGTAGGTATGCGTGGGGATGGCGATGAGCCTATGTCTAGACAAACCGCAACTGCATTACTGGAAAGAATAGTGAAAGATCAGCGGGAGATAATTGCAGATGTTACCCAAAAACCAGCAAACGAAACACCACAACTCTGGGCACTTTATAAAGAAGTGCAGGACTACTACGACAAAGGAATGCGTGTACCTGATGATGTAACATTATTGCTTTGCGACGACAACTGGGGCAATATTCGCAGGCTCCCCAATCCAAAAGATGCTCCAAGAAAAGGAGGCTATGGTATTTATTATCATTTCGATTATGTAGGTGGACCAAGAAACTATAAATGGCTCAATACAAATCCGCTTCCAAGAATCTGGGAACAAATGAACCTCGCATGGGAATACAATGCACGTCAAATATGGATCGTAAATGTGGGCGACATTAAACCAATGGAATACCCTATTTCATTCTTCCTTGATTTTGCCTGGAACCCAGAGCGCATACAGGCTAAAGACCTGGAAGCATACAGTATTCAATGGGCCAAATCACAATTTGGTGAGCCCTATGCAAAAGAGATTGCAGAACTAATGACCAAATATGGCAAGTACAATGGCAGAAGAAAGCCGGAATTACTGGATGCCAATACCTATAGCTTCAATTACGAAGAATGGCCAACTGTTGTTGCTGAGTATAAACAATTATTAAGTCTGGCAGAAACTATAAACACCAAGTTACCCGCTGAGAAAAAAGATGCTTTCTACCAACTGGTTTTACACCCGATCAAAGCTTGCAGTAATTTATACGACATGTACTATCATGTTGCACTTAACCAAAAAGCATACGCAAATAAATATGCCGTTGCCAATACCTATGCCGACAAAGTAAAAGAATTATACCGCCAAGACTCATTGATAACCCTTGAATACCACCAATTAAACAATGGCAAATGGAATCAGATGATGAGTCAAACCCATATTGGTTATACTTACTGGCAACAACCAAACCGTCAGCGTATGCCGATGGTTCGTTATGTACCTGCTGATTCTATAAAACCAGTGCCTGCTTCGAATAAGGATATAACTATGCATTCAACTATCCCTTCAGGTATAAAGGGGAATGTATTTTATGAAGATTCGAAAAGAGGTGTGTCGATTGCAGCAGATCATTATACTGCCATCAACAATAGCAGAGATATCAAATGGACCGTCATTCCCGATTTAGGTAGAACAGGAGGGGCAATAACTGTTTCACCTGTTACCGCTGCGAGTCAGCAACCCGGTCCTGGCACTCCTTATGTGAGTTATGATATTTATACAAGCAGCAAAGGAAACTTTACCATTAATGCCTATTTCTCTCCTACTCTGAACCTTCAGAATACTGAAAATGGTTTATCGTATGCTATTTCGGTGGATGACGAAGCGCCACAGATTGTCAGTATCAACAAAGAAGATAAAAATACAGGTACGGGTATCTGGAACAAATGGGTTTCTGAAAACATCATTATAAAATCAACCAAACACAGTATAAACGCAGCGGGTAAACATACCATCAAATATTGGATGGTAGACCCTGCTGTTGTTTTGCAAAAAATTGTAGGAGACTTTGGCAATAACCTGCCAAGCTATTTAGGTCCTGCAGAAACCATTCATCAACCAACTAAAAAATAATCCCATGTCATACAAAAAAATCACCCTGGCACTTGGTGCAATTGCTGTTTCTCTGTCCATGCAAACAGATCTAAAAGCACAGGACGCATCCCTGAAAAAAGTTTTTGCAAAAGATTTTGGCATTGGTACTGCCATGAGTGCAAGTCAGATTGAAGAAAAAGACCCCAAGGCTCATGCGCTAATAGTTAAGCATTTCAATATGGCTACTCCGGAAAATATCATGAAAGCAGAAATCATACATCCGCAATGGGATGTATACAATTTCGATCTGGCAGATAAAATGGTGGCTTATGGAAAGAATCATAACATTAAAATCAATGGACATACACTGGTATGGCACAGCCAGTTACCTGCATTTGCCCGTAACATTAAAAGCGTAGACTCATTCCGTACGTTTTTTACCAACCATATCAATACTGTTGCAAGTAGATATGATGGCAAAATCTTTTCCTGGGATGTAGTAAATGAAGCATTGAACGAAGATGGTACCATGCGCCGATCAATCTTCTTAAGCAGATTAGGTGATGATTTTGTTACAGAAGCGTTTAGACTTGCCGCTAAAGCATCTCCAAAAGCAGAGCTGTATTACAATGATTATAATAATGAACAACCGGCTAAAAGAGCAGGTTGTATCGCATTAGTCAAAAAGATACAAGATGCAGGTGTGCGTATTGATGGGGTTGGTATACAAGGACATTGGCATGTTGGTAAAGTCCCTTTCAAAGAAATTGAAGAAAGCATTCAGCAATATGCTGCGCTGGGCTTAAAAGTAATGTTTACCGAACTCGATATTGAAGTATTACCCAGAAGTTTTCAGGGTGCCGATGTTAACCAGCGTGTGGCAAGTAACCCAGCCCTCAACCCATACAAAGAAGGTTTACCAGACAGCGTACAGCAACAATTGGCCAGTGATTATGAAAACCTTTTTAAACTATTCCTGAAGTACAAAAAAAATGTTACGAGAATTACTTTCTGGGGAGTAAATGACGGGCAAAGCTGGTTGAACGACTGGCCGGTAAGGGGCAGAACCAATTACCCATTATTGTTTGATCGTGAGTTTAATCCTAAACCAGCTTTTTATAAAGTGATCGAAACAAAAAAATAAACGGGTAAACACCCTTAAAAAAGCTATATGAACCAAACACCAACAACCCGTTTATCTGTACTGGAAAAAGTAGGCTATAGCCTCGGTGACCTGGCCGCTAACCTTGTTTTTCAGACACTCATGACCTACCTGGCTTATTTCTATACAGATATTTATGGTTTAGAAACAAGCCATGCTTCGGCATTAATTCTCATTGTAGGACTTGTAGCTGCATTTGCCTTTAATCCGATCATTGGTGCAATTGCCGACAGAACGGTATCGAGATGGGGCAAATTCAGGCCATGGATCTTATGGACGGCTGTACCATTAGGTGCTATTGCATTGCTGGCATTCAGCACCCCGGATTTTTCGTATAAGGGTAAAGTGATTTATGCCGTAGTTACTTATACACTGCTGCTCCTATTATATGCTGCTAATAACCTGCCTTATTCAGCTCTTAGCGGTGTAATCATTGGTGATATGAAAGAGCGAAACAGCATGTCTGCTTATCGCTTTGTGGCAGTGATGTTTGCGCAATTTTTTGTGCAGGTATTTATGTTACCAATTATCGAAGCAGTGGGCAATGGCAATAAAGCAGCCGGCATTGAAACCGTTATGACCTGGCTGGCCATCATTGGAACAGTAATGCTGATCATTACCTTTTTAACCACCAAAGAAAGAATTGTTCCCAAGCCTGAACAGAAGTCTAGTTTAAAGGAAGACCTCGGCGATTTATTCCGTAACCGTCCCTGGGTAATTATGCTTGTGCTTACTACTCTGGTGTTTATAACGCTTGCCATGAAGGGTGGTTCTTATGTGTACTATTTTAAAAACTATGTAGACAAAGAAAGTTTAACGGCATTCGTTGCACCAATTACAAATGCATTATCCAATATGGGAATGAATTTTTTTGGGGAAGATCCGGTGTCTGCTGGTTTTGGCTTATTTAATGCAGGTGGAATCATTTTTATGATTGTCGGCATTACTTTATCGAAACGTTATGCAGATAAATATGGTAAAAGAGATGTGTTTGGTATTGCCTTATTCATCTCTACATTATTCATACTGGCATTTGTATTCTTCCCTCCCACTTCAGTGGCATTAATGTTTATATCTCAAATACTGCATGGTTTCTTTTATGGCATAACCATACCACTCTTATGGGCTATGATTGCCGATGTGGCGGATTACAGCGAATGGAAAAATAACAGAAGAGCTACGGCCATCATTTTTTCTGCCATGATGGTAGGATTAAAAGTTGGTCTGAGTGTAGGAAGTGCCTTATTAACCGCCATTCTCAACATGTTTGATTATGTACCAAACAGCGATGCTGTGCAAACTGAATCTGCCATTAATGGTACCAGGTTTTTGGTAAGTGTGTTTCCATCGATTCCATTTTTATTAGGGGCGGCTTTATTGTTTTTTTATGAAATCAATAAGAGCATGGAAACCAAAATTGAAACTGAATTAAAAGAAAGACGTAAAAATTAATACGATAAAATAATTGTCATCATGCCTGAAGATCCGATAAACCATATTGATTTTGATGCCTTAGACCGGAATGCTATTTCTCAGCCTTTGGTAAAGCATATCTATACAGCAGACCCATCTGCGCATGTATTTAATGGGAAGATTTATATCTATCCATCTCATGATATAGAAAATGATATTCCTTTCGATGATTTAGGTAGCCATTTTGCAATGGAAGACTATCATATCCTATCGATGGATACACCAGATTCTCCTGCTGTGGATAATGGTTGCGCTTTACATGTAAAAGATGTTCCCTGGGCAGACAAACAAATGTGGGCCCCTGATGCTGCTGAAAAGAATGGCACTTATTATTTATTTTTTCCGGCCAAGGATCATGAAGGAATTTTCAGGATCGGAGTTGCAAAAAGCGCATCTCCTATCGGACCTTTTATTCCTGAGCCAACAGCGATACCCAACAGTTTTTCGATAGACCCTGCCGTTTTCCAGGATGATGATGGCGCTTACTATATGTATTTCGGCGGTATATGGGGAGGTCAATTACAAAGATGGAGAACAGGATCTTTCATGGCCGAAGGTGAAGGCCCACTTGCCCATCTGCCAGAAGATAATGAACAGGCATTATGTCCGAAGATGGCTCGCCTCTCTGAAGACCTTTTATCATTTTCAGAAACACCTAAAGACATCCTCATCATCGATGAAAATGGCAACCCTCTTTTAGCGGGAGATAATGACCGACGCTTTTTTGAAGCAAGTTGGGTGCACAAATACAATGGCAAATATTATTTCTCCTATTCTACAGGTGATACACATTTCCTATGTTATGCCATCGGAGACAATCCTTATGGACCTTTTAAATATGCAGGAAGAATTTTAGAACCTGTTGTTGGTTGGACATCCCATCACTCCATCTGTGCCTACCAGGACAAATGGTATTTGTTTTACCACGATAGTAGTTTGAGTAAAGGAGTTACGCATTTAAGGAGTGTAAAAGTTACCGAACTCATACACGATGAAGAAGGAAAAATAAAAACAATTCAACCTTATAATAATAAGTAGTCGTACCATGAAAAAACTTGCTGCTGCCCTCTTGTTTCAGATCATACTGATCTCTGCTACTGCCCAGGCATTTCGCAATCCAATACTTGCGGGTTATTATCCCGATCCAAGTATATGCAGGGCAGGCGATGATTATTATATTGTAAACTCATCATTCGCCTATTATCCAGGTCTACCATTGTTTCACAGTAAAGACTTATTAAACTGGAAACAGATTGGCTATGCGATGGACAGGCCAGAGCAATTAAACCTGGATGGTGCAGGAGTTTCAAGAGGTTTGTTTGCTCCTTCTATTTCTTATCATAACGGTACTTTTTATATCGTATGCACAGAAGTAAGTAAACTGGGAAATTTTGTCATCACTGCCAAAGACCCGAAAGGCCCATGGAGTAACCCCTACAAATTACCCCAGGTAAATGGAATTGACCCTTCCTTGTTCTTCGACGATAATGGTAAAGCTTATATAGTCTTCAACAGCATTCCACCCAATAATATTTCACTGCACAATGGTCATAGAACCATTCGTATGTTTGAATTTGATCCGGTGGAGATGAAAGTTGTTGGTGAAGAAAAGCTATTGGTAAATGGCGGCACCGATATGGTGAAGAAACCCGTTTGGATCGAAGCACCACATATTATCAAGAAAGATGGGTGGTACTACTTGATTTGCGCAGAAGGTGGAACAGGTTACGACCACTCAGAAGTGGTGTTCAGGAGTAAGTCGCCCGAAGGGCCATTTATCTCTTATGAAAATAACCCTATCCTAACGCAGCGTCAGCTTGACCCAAATCGCAAAAATCCCATTACCACTGCCGGTCATGCCGATTTTGTTGAGGGTAAAGATGGCAAATGGTGGGGCGTTTTCCTGGCATGCAGACCTTATGAAGGAGATTATTACAATGCAGGCAGAGAAACATTTATGGCGCCGGTAGTATGGAAAAACGGATGGCCTTCCTTCGATCTGGGTGGCGATGAAGTAAAGTATAGTTACCCTATCAATGCTAAACTGGATACAAAACTCGAAGCATTCAATGGCAACTATCTTTTTAAAGACGAATTCAATCAACCATCATTGAATGTCAGGTACCAGTTTTTAAGAACAGTTCGTACAAACTGGTACAACCTTACCGATAAAAAAGGATCACTTTCTTTATTGTTGCAACCTGAAACCTGCGGCGGAAGAGGTAACCCATCACTGGTTAGTTTTCACCAACCACATTTAAAAGGTCATGCTGCAACGGCCATTTCATTTTCGCCAAATGCAGAAAATGAAAAAGCAGGTCTGCTCCTTTTCCAGAATGAAAGAACTTATTATTATTTATGCCAGTCTGTGAAAGACGGTCAGCCTGTGATAGAATTATACAAAGCAGATACGCTTGTTAAATCTGTACCTGTACAACTTCAAAAAGACCAGGAAGTACAATTCAAAATTGAAGCCCGCACCGATCAATACGCATTTTTCTATGCAACTGAAAAAGGCAAATGGCAACTTATGCAGGAAAATGTAGATGCAAGGTACTTAAGTACAAAATCTGCGGGAGGCTTTGTGGGTTGTGTTTATGGTATGTACGCAACATCAAAAGGAAAACCATCTGAGAATAAAGCATTTTTCAACTGGTTTGAAATAAAAAACGACGACGACGTGTATAAAAAATGATATAACCTGTTTACTATGAAAAAGATTGCTGCCATTGCACTTGTGTTTGGATCCTTAATAGGACAAGCACAGGAGTATAAATCTTACCCTATGTGGAACCATCTGTTACCGATGGAACAAAGGGTAAATGATGTAGTAAAACGATTAACACTGGAAGAAAAAGTTGCACAGATGCTCAATGCAACACCGGCAATTCCTCGCCTGGGTATTCCGGCATACGATTGGTGGAACGAAGTACTACATGGCGTAGCAAGAACACCTTACAAAGTTACTTCCTATCCGCAAGCCATTGCAATGGCCGCAACCTGGGATACCAATTCACTGAAACAAATGGCCGATTATTCGGCTATTGAAGGAAGGGCAGTACATAATAAAGCGATCCAGGAGAACAGAACAAATGAAAGATACCTGGGCCTCACTTATTGGACACCCAATATCAATATTTTCAGAGATCCACGTTGGGGACGTGGTCAGGAAACCTATGGTGAAGATCCATTCCTCACCACTTACCTTGGTGCCGCCTTTGTAAGAGGCTTACAAGGTAATGATCCCAAGTACCTGAAAGCAGCAGCATGCGCCAAACATTTTGCGGTGCACAGCGGACCTGAACCATCCAGACACTCCGATAATTTCAATCCAACCCTTTATGATTTATGGGATACCTATCTGCCTGCTTTTAAAGAACTGATCACTAAAGCCAATGTAGAAGGTGTAATGTGTGCCTATAATGCAGTGAACACACAACCGTGTTGTGGTAATGATTTATTAATGAACGATATCCTGCGCAAGCAATGGAAATTTACAGGTTATGTAACAAGCGACTGTTGGGCTATTGATGATTTTTTCAAATACCATAAAACACATAAAAATGCCACAGAGTCTGCCATAGATGCCGTATTACATGGCACAGACCTTGAGTGTGGTCAGACAGTATATAAAACCCTACTCGATGCTGTAAAGCAAGGATTGATGAAGGAATCTCAACTCGATATTTCTTTAAAAAGATTATTTACCACCCGTTTCAAACTGGGCATGTTCGATCCCCCTTCTGTTGTTCCCTATGCACAAACACCGGCGTCAGCATTAGAAGCCCCTGCTCATCAGGCACATGCGCTTAAAATGGCACAGCAGTCCATTGTATTGCTGAGAAACGAACAAAACACATTACCCTTATCAAAAAAAATAAAAAAGATTGCCGTTGTCGGACCAAATGCTGATAACAGTATCGCAGTGCTTGGTAATTATAATGGCGTTCCTTCAAAAGTAGTAACCTTATTACAGGGTATAAAAGATAAACTGGGGCCCGATGTACAAGTAGTTTATGAGAAGGCCATCAATTTTACCAATGATACATTGCTGGTGTATAGCGATCTATCAGAACAATTCAAATGGGAAGGACAGCAAGGTTTTAAAGCAGAATATTATAACAACCGTGACCTTTCCGGAACACCGGTATCCGTAAAAATGGAAAAAACGCTGGACCATTTCTGGCAGGAAGGCGAATTGGTAACAGATGGCATCAGGGCAAATAATTTCTCTGTACGCTATAGCACCACTTTTACCGCAACAAAAGACGGCGAAGTAAACCTTGAAGTGGAAGCAGATGATGGTTACCGTTTTATCGTAAACGAAAAAGAAGTGATCAATGCCTGGTTAAGAAACAGATGGGGTGCGCGCACACATCGTTTGAAAATTACTAAAGATTCTGTTTATAAAATCGTACTGGAATATTGGCAGGGCGACGGCAAAGCCAATGTAAGATTACGTACCGGAAATTTTGAGAAAACAAACTTTACAAAACTCGCAGCAAAATTCTCAGATGCCGATGCAATTATTTATGCGGGGGGTATTTCACCACAGCTTGAAGGAGAAGAAATGCGTGTTGATTATCCGGGTTTCAATGGAGGCGATAGAACAAGCATTCAGCTACCAACCGTTCAAACTGAACTTCTCAAAGCATTGAAAGCGACTGGGAAACCAGTGGTATTTGTAATGATGACCGGAAGTGCTATTGCCATTCCCTGGGAAAGTAAAAATATTCCTGCTATTGTAAATACATGGTATGGCGGACAAAGCGCAGGAACGGCAATTGCTGATGTTTTATTCGGCGATTATAACCCTGCAGGTCGCTTACCTGTTACCTTCTATGAGAAAGACAGTGATCTCCCCGGCTTCTCTGATTATTCTATGAATGGGAGAACTTATCGTTATTTCAAAGGACAAGCCCTCTATCCATTTGGTTATGGTTTGAGTTATACCAGTTTTAATTATTCCAACATTTCTATTCCTGCATCAGTTGCTGTAAAGAAACCAGTGAAAGTTAGTATACAAGTAAAAAACACCGGTTCAATCGCAGGTGAAGAAGTGGTACAATTGTATATTTCACATCAACAGAAAAATATAAAAGTACCTGTTCGCGCCTTAAAAGGTTTTCAGCGTATCAAACTGAATGCGGGTGAGTCTAAGACTATCAGCTTTACAATCAGACCAGAAGACCTTTCACTGGTGCAGGAATCAACAGGAAATAGTTTTCAGCCAAAAGGAAAAGTACAGATCAGCATCGGAGGCGGACAGCCCGACACAAATCTTACTACCACCAGTAACGTGGTAACTAAAATCATCCAGGTTCTATAAACAAAACAATGTATGGTTATGAAACGCATCCTAAGCTATATCATCACAGGAATCATACTCCTGCAGCTTTCAACTTTTGAATGTCAGGGACAAAACAAGCAGACTAAATTCAGCCTGGATATAACCGATGTTTTAAACATCAGTTATAACAAACAAAATCTGCTTACCTATCAATTTAAAACAGTATACCCTCCGGAAGGGCAGGATACGAATTATAAACGAAGTGGTTTTATTCATCCTTTGAATACACCAAATGGACAAACCCTTACCAACATTCAACCAAAAGATCATTACCATCACTATGGCCTATGGAACCCATGGACGCATACCCTATTTGAAAAGGATACGGTAGATTTCTGGAACATTAAAGGCAAACAGGGAACAGTTCGCTTTGCAAAGTTTACAGAACAAAAAAGTACTGCGAACTATGCTTCTTATACGGCACTGCATGAACATGTAGTATTCAAAAAAGATGGTACAGAGAAAGTTGCATTAAATGAATTACAGACCGTGAAAGTGCATTCTTTCAATGAAAAAGATCAATCTTATATCATCGATATCACTTCAGAAATGCGTTGTGCTTCAGAAAGCCCATTGTTAATTCTGGCTTACCGATATGCTGGTATTGGATGGCGGGCTACTCCATTCTGGACCAAAGACAATTCAGAAATGCTTACATCAGAAGGGAATACTAGGGATAATACAGACAATACAAAAGCTAAATGGATCATTACTTATGGCAGTCTACCAGATAATAGTGAAGGTGGTATAGTAATGATGTCGCACCCAACAAACTATAACCACCCTGAACCCTTACGCATTTGGGACAAAAAAGCCAATGGTGGTCGCGGAGATGTGTTTGTAAATTTTGCACCTACGAAAGACAAAGACTGGTTATTGGAACCGGGAAAAAAATATGTGTTGAAATACAGGCTATTGGTATTTAATGGGAAAACAGATGCTGCCAAAGCTGAGAATGCCTGGCAGTTATTTGTTAAGGAAGTGAGGTAGAGCATGGACCATAGACCATGGTCCATGGTCTATGGTCTATGGACTATGGACTAATTACCGGCAAGAATTCTATTCATCAATAAAAACCAAATAAGATGAAAAAAAGAAAGCAGTCGCGCAGGGCTTTTATCAGTAACACACTGAAAGCCTCGGCCATGTTTGCTATACCATCCATTGTACCTGCCAGTGTATTTGGGAAAAATGCACCAAGCAATCGTATCAATGTAGCAGCCATTGGCACCGGACGTATCTCGAGGATTCACGACATGCCGGGTGTATGGCAATACGATTATGCACAACTGATGGCAGTTTGTGATTTGGATAAGCAGAGAGCCATTGATGGACAAAAACTGGTAAATGATTATTATACCAAAAAGAATGGATCACCTTTTGATGGTGTAAAAATGTACACCGACTACAGAGAGTTATTACTCAATAAAGATATAGACGCAGTATTGATCAGTACACCCGATCATACACATGCATTGGTTGGTGCTGCTGCCGCGAGAGCAGGCAAGCATATCTATATGCAAAAACCCGCATCGCTCACTATTGCGGAAGGAAGGGTGATTAGCGATGTGGTTACCAAATCGGGCGTAAAGTTTCAAATAGGCAGTCAGCAAAGAAGTAGTGAGCAATTTCGCTATGCAGCAGAATTAGTGAGAAACGGAAGGATTGGTGATCTCAAAACAGTGTATGTTGGCCTACCAGGCGACCCCTCCGGTGGTGTAACTACAGAAATGCCTGTACCCTCTAACCTTGATTATGATTTATGGCTGGCATCCACACCGGAAGTGTATTATACAGTTGACAGGGTTCATCCTCAAAAAGGGTATGATCGTCCGGGTTGGTTACGTTGCGAGCAATTTGGTGCAGGTATGATCACTGGCTGGGGAGCTCACCATATTGATAGCGCACATTGGGGAATGGGCATGGAAACAAGTGGGCCGGTAGAAATATGGTGCGATAAGGCAGAGTTTGCAACTGGAGGTTTATGGGATGTTCATGGCATCTTTAAAACCGGTGCAAAATATGCCAATGGTGTAACCATGATTGTAAGCAATGAATTCCCTAACGGTATAAAATTCGAAGGAACAAAAGGATGGATATTTGTATCACGTGGAGATTATCAAGTAACATCCAGTGACCCAACCAAGCCAGGCGAAAGAGCCAAGAAATTAGATGCAAGCGACCCTTCCTTACTAACTTCTGTAATCGGAGAAAATGAATTCCATTTTACGGTGAGTAAAGAACACCATGGCAACTGGCTGGAAGCAATCAGAGATAACAAAGCAACTATTGCTCCTGTTGAAGAAGCGCATCGTGCCTGTTCTGCCTGTTTATTACATCATATCGCGATGAAATTAAAGCGTAAAGTTTATTGGGATCCTGTTAAAGAAAAATTCGCCAATGATGCAGAAGCAAATGCTTTATTGAGTCGTCCACAAAGAAAACAATACGAAGTAAAAGCCTGAGCATGAAAACATTAGTATACATAGCAGCAACATGCACTATTCTGTTAGCATCGTGTAAAACAAACGACAATAAGGAAACAAAGCCTTATCGACTGGTTACACTCGACCCCGGACATTTTCATGCTGCTTTGGTACAAAAAACCATGTATACGGAAGTCGACAGTATTGTTGAGGTATATTCTCCAGGTGGAAGTGATTTACAATTACATGTAGACAGGATCAATAGTTATAATAACAGAAAGGAAAATCCAACTCATTGGAAGGAAGAAATATATACAGGCCCTGATTTTTTCGAAAAAATGATCAAAGAAAAAAAAGGAAACCTGGTGGTATTAAGTGGTAATAACAAAAAGAAAACCGACTATATCCTCTCTTCTTTGGAAAATGGTTTTCATGTATTGGCAGACAAACCTATGGTAATTGATGCAGCAGGTTTTGAGAAACTTAAACGATCTTTTGAAATCGCCCAACAAAACAAATTACTGTTGTACGATATTATGACCGAGAGATTTGAGATCAATACCATGCTTCAGAAAGCATTATCCATGATGCCGGAAGTATTCGGCACATTGGAAAAAGGGACCATTGATAACCCCGCCATTACCAAAGAAAGTGTACACCATTTTTACAAATATGTTTCTGGGGCGGTATTAACAAGGCCGGCCTGGTTTCTGGATGTTACTCAACAGGGAGAAGGATTAGTTGATGTAATGACTCACCTGGTAGATCTGGTTCAATGGGAATGTTTTCCTGAAACTGCCATTGACTATACCAAAGACATCCAGGTATTAAAAGCCAGCAGATGGGCAACTCCGGTAAGTATCAGCCAATTCAGCACACTCACTAAACAAACAACCATACCCGATTACCTGCAACCGATACTTAGCGATACCACTTTACAGGTATATGCCAATGGCGCCATACATTTTTCAATTAAGGATGTACATGCCAAAACATCTGTAACATGGAACTACAAAGCACCTGAAGGAACAGGTGATACGCATTATTCCATTATGAGAGGTAGTAAAGCCAATCTTGTTATCAGACAGGGAAAAGAAGAAAATTATCAGGCGCAACTCTATATAGAACCTACTTCAAAAGATAAAAATTATGAAGCTGCACTGAATCAAGCCATTCAGCAATTATCTGCCAAATTTCCGGGAATTGGTTTAGCTAAGACAAATAAAGGATGGAAATTACAAATACCTGATGCATTAAAAGAAGGTCATGAAGCTCATTTTGCACGGGTGATGGAGAATTTCCTTCAATACCTGAAAAACAACAATATGCCTGCATGGGAAATACCCAATATGCTAGCGAAATATTATACCACCACCACTGGTTTAGCTTTGGCACAAAAACAACAGCCATGAGAAAATTTTTGACCTACATAGCAGTACTCAGTGTTGTTGCTGCAGAAGCACAGTATAAACCCGTTACCATCCCCGGGTCAGAAACACGTTTTATTCAGTCTGCTATTGTACAAGGTCAGGAATATGAATTACAGGTTTTATTGCCGTCGAACTATACAAAAAGTAAAAAGCAATATCCCGTCGTTTACCTCATGGATGCACAATGGGATTTTCCATTGGTAAAATCGATATATGGCCAGATTTATTATGATGGCTTTATACCTGAACTGATTATAGTAGGTGTTACATGGGGAGGTAAAAATCCAAACCCAGACAGCTTAAGGGCTAGAGACTATACCCCAACACGTGAAGGGAGGCTAATACAAAGTGGTGGTGCAGATAAGTTTCTATCCTTCATGAAAGAAGAATTATTTCCCTTCATGGAAAAAAATTATCGTGTCAGCCAAAACGAGCGGATATTAATGGGCTGCTCTTTGGGAGGCTTATTTTCGATATATACAATGTTAACTCATACAGAAATGTTTACAGGATATGCAGCCGCAAGTCCTGCCATTAGTTGGGACAACTATGTGTTATCTAAGTATGAAAAAGCATTTGCTGAAAAGAAAATTAATACACCGGTACGTTTATTTATGACTGTTGGAGATGTGGAAAGAGGAAAGACTGGCTTTGAAAATATGGCCGCTTATTTAATTAACAAACATTACCCCAACGTTTCTATTCGCTCCAAAGTTTTGGAAAACACAGGTCATTCAGGAACAAAATCCGAGACCTATACAAGGGGGTTACAATACATTTTTGAAAGACAGACTTTGTCATTCACAACGGAGCAATTGAAAAAATATGCAGGAACTTACCAGATATCAAATGGAGGAACTGTTGAATTAAAAGCAGAGGCAGATGGACTATACTGGTATAATAACCCGCAAAACAAATTCAAACTATTCGCTAATACAAGCCATCATTTTTATGCCGCACACGAGTTCTTCAATCTCTACTTCCAGCTCAATCAGGATGTGGTAGAAGGATTCAATTGGGAAAGGTTTGGCGGAAATCAATTTCTAAAAAAGATCAAGTAATATGAAAAGAATAACACTCTTCATTATTGTCAACTGCTTATGCTCTATTGCAATATTTGGCCAGATCAGATTACCACAACTGGTAAGAGATAGTATGGTATTGCAGAGAGATGCTAAAGTAAATATATGGGGCTGGGCATCTGCGGGAGAAAATATCAGCGCAAGTTTTAACGGTAAAAAATACCAGGCAAAAGCTGATGCAAACGGACAATGGATCTTTCAATTAGCTCCTATGAAAGCGGGTGGGCCATATACCATGGAACTGGCTGGTAAAAATAAAATCGTGTTGAAAGATATCCTCATCGGAGATGTCTGGTTTTGCAGCGGGCAATCTAATATGGTGCATCAGTTAAACATTCATGATGTTACTTATGCCAACGAAATTGCCACAGCCAATAATCCTGAAATCAGGCAATTCTGGATCCCTACACTTACAAGTTTAGCCGGCCCACAAGAAAATCTTCCACCCGGATTCTGGAAGTCTGCCGTTGGTGAAGATATCCGTCCCTTTTCTGCAGTGGCTTATTTCTTTGCAAAGAGAATTTACCAGCAGTACAAAATTCCTATAGGCATTATCAATGCAAGTGTTGGAGGAACTCCTATAGAAGCATGGACAAGTGAAGAAGGATTAAAAGATATTAGCAACTTATATGCTACTATCCAAAAAAATAAAGACACCGCCTATCTCAACAGTTTAAACAGAAGACCTGGTGGTTTTGGTAACAGACCCGCCCCTCCCGTTGATGCTGGTATGGCAGGACCATTAAAATGGTTTGACCCTAATTATATACCGAAGGGTTGGCGAAACATCAACATTCCTGGGTATTGGGAAGACCAGGGTGTGAAAGATTTGAATGGAGTGGTATGGTATCGTCGCGAAATAGATATACCGGCTTCAATGGCAGGAAAAGCAGCAAAAGTATTTCTTGGAAGAATTGTTGATGCTGATGAACTCTACATAAATGGTAAACAGGTAGGCAATACAACCTATCAATACCCACAACGCAGGTATCCTGTTCCGGCCGGATTATTAAAAGCCGGCAAAAATATTTTTGTTATCCGTGTTACGAACTCAAATGGCAAAGGAGGATTTGTTTCCGATAAACCTTATTGCATTTTTTCAGGTACGGATACAGTTGATTTAAAGGGTTACTGGCAGTATAAAGTAGGATTAGTAAACAGACCTTTCGGAGGCGGAGGATTTGGTGGCGGTGGTATCAACGCACAAAATCAACCTGCCGCATTATATAATGCCATGGTTGCGCCGGAAATAAAATATACCATCAAAGGATTTTGCTGGTATCAGGGCGAGAGTAATGCAGGCAAGCCCCAGGAATATGAAAAACTGATGCTTGCGCTTATGAACGACTGGCGCAATAAATGGAACCAGGGCACACTCCCATTCCTGTATGTACAGTTACCAGGATTTATGGATTACAACTACCTGCCATCTGAAAGTGGCTGGGCAATGCTGAGAGAAGCTCAACTCAAAGCCCTTAGTGCTCCTAATAGTGCAATGGCTGTAGCCATAGACCTCGGCGAATGGAATGATATACATCCTGACAATAAAAAAGATGTAGGAGAAAGAATGGCATTGGGTGCATTTAAACTGGCTTATGGAGAAAATATTGTTTACTCAGGTCCATTGTATAAAAGCGCAACGGTTGAATCAGATAAAATCATTATCAGCTTTGATCATGTTGGATCTGGGTTAATAACGAATGACGAAGAAGCTCCCGGAGACTTTGCCATTGCCGGTGCTGATAAAAAGTTTGTTTGGGCAAAAGCAAAAATTGAAGGGAATAAAGTCATTGTATGGAGTGATGAAATCAAACAACCGATGTATGTACGTTATGCATGGGCCGACAACCCTGTGCATCCCAACCTATACAATAAGGAAGGGTTACCGGCATCACCATTTAGAACAGATCAGTAATACCTTAATTAAAATCGATGCATACAATTAAACTGAATAGTTTTATGATGGGCATTTTGTCTTGCGTCATTGTTCAGGCACAAGGCATTTCCATCGACAGCAGTAAATACCCTAAACCGGTAAATTTTACTGCACAGCAAGACCAGCAAAACATGATGCAGCAACTCGGCATCAAACAACTCAGGCCTGGTCCGAGTGGAAATGAAAACGCGCCCAATCACGCCAACTACGATGAAAGCAAAGCCAACCCTTGTCCGGAATTACCGGATGTACTTACTACCAACGCTGGTAAAAAAGTAACCAGTGCAGATATGTGGTGGAAAGACAGAAGGCCTGAATTGGTTGCTGCAATTGAAAAAGAACTTTATGGTAAGTTACCATCGAAAATTCCAAATGTTTCCTGGACTGTAAAAGTTACTGACAGGGAATTTATTGGAAGAACTCCCGCCATCGTAAAACAACTGGTTGGTCATGTTGATAATAATGAATACCCTTTATTAAATGTAGACATCAATGCAATGTTGGTAGTACCAACAAATGTGAAAGGACCCGTACCTGTATTGATGATGTTTGGTTTCCCTTCTTTTCCGGCACCAGCACAGCCTTCACCTGCTGATCTGGCTAAGATCAATGAAGCATTCAAAGATTTGATGATCAAAAATGATCCTTCCATGAAAGCGATATTTGATCGTTATCCAGCTTATTCACCTATCACACGTCTGGCTGGCGCAAATCCATTTGCACCTCCACCTGCAGGTGACCCATCTCCTACTGAGCAATTACTCGCTGCCGGATGGGGATACCTGACTATTGACCCTAATAGCATACAGGCAGATAATGGTGCTGGCTTAACAAAAGGTATTATCGGTTTAGTGAATAAAGGACAGCCACGTAAACCAGAAGACTGGGGCTCATTAAGAGCATGGGCATGGGGTGCATCTCGCGCATTAGATTACCTTGAAACAGATAATTTGGTAGATGCAAAAAAAGTTGGCATCGAAGGTGTATCAAGATATGGCAAAGCGGCTTTGGTAACACTTGCATTCGACCAAAGATTCGCCGTTGGACTCATTGGTTCTTCTGGCAAAGGCGGTGCAACATTACATAGACGCGTTTTTGGCGAGGCAGTAGAAAGTCTTACCGGATCAGGAGAATACCATTGGATGGCGGGCAATTATTTAAGGTATGGCGCATCTGAATCGAGCTTCGGTGCAAAAACCGGATGCGACCTTACCGTTGATTCACATGAATTGATTGCACTTGCAGCACCAAGACTAACTTTTATCAGTTACGGTATTCCAGAGAAAGGCGATGCGAAATGGCTCGACCAAACAGGAAGTTATATGGCTACAGTTGCAGCGGGCACGGTATTTAAATTATTGGGTGCTAAAGATATCGGCGTATCAAACGATTATATGAAAGAAAAAATGCCCCCGGTGTTAACAGGACTATTAGACGGTCAACTGGCCTGGAGACAACATGATGGCGGACATACAGACGCACCAAACTTCAAACATTTTATTCCATGGGCGAGTAAAATGTTATCATACGAAAAGAAAAACAACTAACCTATTGCACATATAAATCAAGTCAGATGAAAACAACCAAATCCATTTTAGCTATTGCAACTGTATTCTTGATGAATACTATTTCAGCGCAAAACATTGTGGTATTGCAACCCGCAAAAGCAAAAGACACCATTAATAGAAACATCTATGGACATTTTGCTGAACACCTTGGTCATTGTGTATATGATGGCTTATATGTTGGTGAAAACAATAAAATCCCCAACAAAAATGGTATCCGTATGGATATCGTTGAGTCATTAAAAAAATTGAAAGTAGGCGTATTACGCTGGCCAGGTGGTTGCTTTGCTGATGGTTACCACTGGATGGATGGTATCGGGCCAAAAACCACACGCAAACATACCGAGAATGTTGCCTGGGGTAATGTTCGGGAGAATAATGGATTTGGCACACATGAATTCCTTGAACTCTGTGAAATGATCAATGCAGAACCTTATCTCGCACTCAATATGGGTAGCGGTACCGTTCAGGAATCATCAGACTGGGTGAAATATGTAAACCATGCAAATGGCAGCAGTTACCTCACAGATATGCGTGCAAAAAATGGACGCAGTACTCCATGGAACGTAAAGTTCTGGGGTGTTGGTAATGAATCATGGGACTGTGGCGGTAATATGACAGCCAGTCAATATGCTGCGGAATATCGTAAATACGCCACACATATCACCAACTACGGCAATTCAGAGAATTTATTCAGGATAGCTGTTGGACCAGGTTCAGAAGATTATAACTGGACAGAAACAGTAATGCGCGATGTTCCCCTCAAATTAATTGAAGGTTTATCGATACATCATTATTCTGTGATTAACTGGGCTGCCAAAGGGTCGGCTACCCAATTTCCTGAGCAGGAATATTTCCGCACAATGGAACAGGCATGGCGCATGGAAAGATTTATCTCTAAGAACAGTGAGGTGATGGATAAATACGATCCTAAAAAGAAAGTAGCATTGATTGTAGACGAATGGGGCGGATGGTATGAAGTAGAACCAGGTACCAACAAAAATTTCCTTTATCAGCAGAACACCATGCGTGATGCGATGATTGCCGGCTTATCATTGAATATATTCCATAACCATGCCGACAGGGTTCGTATGGCCAACCTTGCTCAGATTGTTAATGTGTTACAGGCAGTAATACTTACTAAAGAAGAGAAACTGGTATTAACACCTACCTACCATGTAATGGAAATGTATAACGTACACCAGGATGCAGTAATGATTCCGGTTACAGTTAACAGCGAAGATTATGTGATGGGAGATAAAAAATTACAAGCTGTATCTGTGTCTGCTTCAAAAGATAAAAATGGGGCAACGCATGTGTCACTGGTAAATATTCATGCTACCAAAGAACAAACGATTACCATAAACCTTGGTGGACTTAACGCCAAAACAGTTTCTGGAAGAATCCTTAGCTCGGCCAATATCCAGGATCATAACACTTTTGACAAACCAAACAACATATCACCTGCCGTATTTAACAAGGCACAGCTAAATGGAAGCGAATTAAAAGTAACCCTTCCTCCTTTTAGTGTAGTGGTACTTGAATTGAAATAAACCTAGTGGTTAGGGGTTAGGTATTAGGAGTTAGGTGTTAGGAATAAGTGTCTTATGTTTTAATGGCTAATAGCTAATGGCAAAAGGCTAACACCTAACACCTAATACCTAACCCCTATCCCCCCTCCGATCATAAACCTTGAGCAATGAAAAACCTTTTACTAATGCTTTGCATGCTGTACCTGACCACAGCGTGCAAAAAAACAAACGACAATAAACCAGCACCTCAGCCTTCCACCCCTTCTGTTACCATAAGCTTATCTCCTCAAACAACTTATCAAACCATTACTGGATTTGGTGGAGCCAACAGGATGTGGGGCACACAGTCACTTACCCCTGCAGAAGCACAGAAAGCTTTTGGCACCGGGGTGGACGAAATTGGACTTAGTCTTTTTAGGGTACGCTTATCTTCCAACAAAACTGAATGGCCCATCATTATTGAGGCAGTAAAAGAAGCAAATAAACGTGGCGTAAAAGTTTTAGCAAGCCCCTGGTCTCCCCCGCCTGCGTTAAAAGATAACAATAGTGATATCAGGGGTAGACTTCTCCCTCAAAATTATACGGCCTTTAAAGATTATATCAATGAGTTCATTGCTTATATGAAAAACAACGGTGCTACGATTGATGTTGTTTCCATTCAGAATGAACCAGACTGGCAGCCTACTTATGAATCCTGCGACTGGACAGCAGAAGAAATGATTAATTTCTTAAACGCACCCGGACAAATTACCGGTGCAAAAGTAGCTGCACCAGAATCATTGAACTTCAACCAGAATTTTACCAATGCCATTCTATCAAATGATGCAGCGGCTCAAAAAATTGATATTGTAGCCGGGCATATATATGGAAGCGGTATCGCAAAGTTTCCACTGGCAGAACAGAAACAAAAAGAGATCTGGATGACAGAATACCTGATGAACCTTAATACAGGTAATGCCGGCGCTCCAAAATGGACCACCTATTCAGAAGCGACTAAATGGGGCGAAACAATCAAGATGCTTGTATCGGTACATGATGCGATGATGAGTAACTGGAACGCTTATATCTGGTGGTACCTGCAAAGATTTTATTCTTTTATTGGTGATGGAGAAGAAGGAACTACTAATGGTGCCGTATTAAAAAGAGGCTTTGCCTTTGCGCATTTTGCCCGATTTGTACGCCCAGGCTTTATACGTATCGGCACCGATGCAACTTTGAATTATTACCTGAAAATATCTGCTTATAAAAAGGATAACCAGGTAGTAATCGTTGTTATAAATCCGGAAGCGTTCCCGATTGGTAATGTTCAGGTTAATGGCATTACCCAAACAAATGCAGTAACATATACCAGTTCAGATGCATCTGTTATGTCGCAGAAAACAGGTGCTATTTCAGATAAAAAACTCACATTTGATGCACCAGCCAATAGCGTTACTACGATTGTACTGAATAATTAAACCATTATATCTACTTACCATGAAACAATTGACCTTCTTTTTATTGCTATGCACAAGCATATCTCTATCGGCACAAAACTGGCAAGGGAAAAAATGTGCAGTGGTAATTACTTATGATGATGCGATCGACCAGCACCTCGACAATGCCGTTCCAGTTTTAGATTCTCTTGGTTTAAAAGCCAGCTTTTACGTGACGGCATTTTCAAATTCAATGCAGAAAAGAATGAATGAATGGAAAGCATTGGACAAAAAAGGACATGAACTTGGTAACCACACATTAAATCATCCATGTGTTGGTGGAACTGGCAGAGAATGGGTAAAACCGGAATACGATCTGCGCAATTATACTGTTCAAAGGATGATCGACGAAACACGCATGACGAATCTCTTCCTCCAATCTTTGGATGGTAAAACAAAAAGAACTTTTGCCTACACTTGTGGCGACATGAAAATCGGCAACGTTTCATTTATCGATTCCATGAAGAAAGATTTCGTGGCTGCCAGAGCTGTAAGAAATGAAATGCATAAAATAAGTGAAATCGATTTGTACAATGTTGATTGTTATATGGTCAATAACCACTCAGCCGCAGATATGATTGAATGGGTTAAAAAAGCTGTATCAACCAATAGCCTACTTGTTATTTTGTTTCATGGTGTTGGCGGTGGAAATGGATTGGATGTTTCACTCAGTGCTCATCGCCAGTTTCTGCAATACCTTAAACAAAACGAAAAAGATATCTGGATTGCTCCATTGGTTACAGTAGCGGATTATATAAATGACTGGAAAACTAAGAAACAATAATTGTAGGTGAAGAAGTCAGCTACAAGCTGCAAGCTTCACGCTACAAGTCTAGCGTAGGATAGAACGCAGATTTTCATGATTTTCATGATCTATCATGATGGATCTGGAAAATCATGAAAATCTGTGTTCTATTAATAGCAAAAGTTACAAACCAAGAAAAAAAACTTGCAGCTTGTGGCTTGTGGCCTGCAGCTATTGACCAACTCTCTTATTGGGCTATAAAGCAAGAGTCCCGTCAGCAGACGGGACTCTTTTGTTAAGCAATTGGTATGGCGAGGGGGGATTAACGCAGTTTCATTAACTGAACTGTTTTGCGGCTTGAGCCTTGTTGCAGTTCAGCAAAGTAGATACCCGGTTTGAAATCATGCCCGATCTGAACTGTGCTGTTCGCATTGTTGTTGGCACGAACTTCAACCATACGTCCAGATGCATCTGTTACTTTAATCTGAACAGGCGCCTGGTTACTGCTTTGCAGCTTCAGTGTGAAATAGCTGGTAGATGGGTTACCCATTACCTGAACAGTAAAGCTTTCATTATTCTCCTTACTTTCTTCTGTAGCAAACTGAGAGGAAGTCCAACCAGTAGAAACCACCGTAGGTCCATTATTACAATTATAACTATTCCATACAACGTTAGGAATATTACTCTCCAGGTCTTCGGTAATAAAGAACCCTGTCATAAATACATTGGAAGTATTGTTATTGTGCCTGGTTTTTTCTGCGGATAAACGCATCATTCCTTTCGGCAGGTAAACATTACCGGTGAACTGGATATTTGATCCACAAATTGAAAAACGTTCATCGTCTTTATTACCATCACCCATATAGAAAGTTACCTTACGCTGATCGGGGTTGATCCGAACATTTGATTGAAGGTTTACACGATTACTGATCCTTACTTCCCCATCATTTGCAAAACGAACCATTGTATTGGCAACCGTTGAACCGGCATCAACAATCAGGTCTCCGATATAAACAATAGGTGCTGTAAACAATACCCTTGCACCAGCTCCGATAGTGATTGATTTAAAATTATCCCCAGAAAGCACAACATTTGCACCTTCACGAATTACAAGATCAGCATAATCACTGGTAAGCGTAGCTTGAGTATTTCTGTTTACGGTATAATTACGAAGTCCTCTTGTAGACATGGTATTGGTCTTCATCGTAGGCAATGTAACAAAAGCCCTTCCCTGGATAACCAATGGAAGATTGATGCCGAATCCATATTTGTACACCCGTGGTGCTTTTACAAATGCGCCATCACCTGTTACGGAACTACCCTGTTCAAAAATAGCCATGCCATTTGCGTTCATCACACCCACACTGCCGGTAAGCACTTTATTGCCTGCTCCGAGTTTAACGTCGTCTGCTACAAGAATGGTGTAGTTTCCTGCAATAGATTGTTTGTTATAAGTATAGGTAGCAGGGTTTGCGCTGCAACCATTTGAGCTGGTTACGGTTAATTCATACACACCGTCTGCATCAGCTAATCCGAGGCTGAGGGCTTGCTGCGTTGAAACAGTAGTATTGCCTTTCTTCCAAACATAGCTGGCACCAGCATTTCCGTTGGCTGTTAATACCAATTGATTACAGAATGCATCAGGACTACTTACTGTATAAGTTGCAGCTGTTGCGGCACCAACCGTTACATTGAAAGATGTTGTTTTAGTGTTACCATTCACATCCATTACAGTATAAGTAACAACAGAGTTTCCTACATTAAAAATACCGCTGGCATCAAGTCCGGTGCCGGTGCGGTTAGTAGCACCTGTTATGGTATAACTAACAGAATAGATACCGCAATTATCAGATACTTCCAGTTGAGGCAGTTGATAATTACCAGTTGCATTGTAACATAATGAAGCGGGTGAGACGGCACTAATAACAGGTGCTTCATTATCAATAACCGTTACATATTGAGCAGCCGTATCGATATTACCATTGATATCGGTAATGGTCCAGGTAACTTTGGTAGTTCCTATCGGGAAGAAATTACCTTGAAAATCTTTAGATACTGAAGCTGTGTTACCACAGGCGCTATATGATTCAGGTGCTTGAAGTACTACAGTACCGCCACAGGCATTGGCATCATTTACTACACTGTAATCAAACAATGGTTTCAGGAAGGTAGCGAGTCCGGTAAAGCCATTTGCAATAGGCAGATCGCTGCCCAATGCTGCATTAACCTGTAATGCTTGTGCAGAATCTCTGAAAATAAAATATGTCCCTGAATTTCCCGGGATATTACCTGCTATAAAACCACTTCCACCTCCCGGAAATGCATTTGACTCTAATACTCCATAAATGCTATTTGGTACAGCACCGGTTAAAGGGTCCTGATCAAAGAAGAAAATATGGGTAGCTGCAGTACCAAGGTTTCTGTTATAAAAAGTATTACAACTGATAGAAGTTGCATTCCCTCTGGTGCGCAGATTAGATCCTGTTGGTGTGGTACCATCAAAGATATTTCCCGAAATAAAAGCACCGATTACATCGATGGTAACTTGTGTATTACCCTGGTAACAACCAGAAGCACTATTATAACCACCCGTTGTTCCAATTACTTTGTTATTGGTGAATGTAACATTCTTTGAATTACTTACGGTATTACCACCTCCTAATACTAACAGTTGTCTTGGCACATTGTTTCCCGCAGCAAATTGTGTGCTTGAGCCACAACCACCTGGCTCTGCGCCGGCAAATGTTTTACCTGAAAAGGTATTGCCGTTAATGACGATATTGTTGATGGCCGTATTAAAATTAGAACCGATACCATGTTCACCATTGGCAACTATTTCATTGCCTTCGATGGTTATGTTGGTATGACTTCCCAATAAATACAGTGCAGCAGTTTCAATCTGTCCGTTACTATCGAAACCAGTGATGGTAAAACCTTTACCAGGCTTACCAATGGTAACATTATTTGTACCAGAACTAATGGCGACTGTATTTTGACCTACTACGGCAGATTGAATAAATGTTACACCTGCACCTCCTGTAGAAACAATGGTAATACCTTGTTTATTGATGGTATGGTTACCTGTATATGTACCTGGCGCTACAATGATGGTACCACCAGCAGCTACCCGAGGTATAGCTTGTGTAATGGTATTATATGGGTCACGAACAGAACCATTTTTTGTGGCACCAGCATAAGCTGCATTTACAGAAACAACAGATAAAATGGGTGAACCATAAGAACTGTGCTGGTTTTCAATAACTGCGTTATTATTGGCTGCACTTATAGCGGCTATATCAGTGTATTTATTCAGTGTTGCATTTAATATGGCTATATCATAATAATTGGCGGTATTCCCGTTACCCCACTGGTTGCCGGTAAAACTTACTGAACAATCAGACAAAACCACCCAACCACGCGTACCATAAACCATATTATTGGCTATAACACCTGTTACATTATTATTGATATAACCAGGTTGGCGAAGGTTGTAAATCGTATTATCATGAATATTCAATCCGGTTAGTCCACCAGATACTTCCAGTGCACGGGATACATTACCACCTGCCATAGCATATTGCCCGCTAATAGTACATCCTGCCAGTTCAAAATTGCTGGCTTGAACACCGATAATGTTCTGAGTAGGTGTATCATCTGTTTTAGTGATGATCAGGTTGCGGATGCTAACTGCAGGTGCGGTAACCAGAAAAAGATAACTGGTACCACTTGTTTGAATGGTAACAGAACCTGATGCCTGAATGATAACAGACTTATTTACCTGAATAGTAGTTGTTTGAACATAGGTTCCGGCACCTATATGAATAATATCACCGGAAGATGCAGCGCTGATGGCGGCACTGATACTGGCTTTGGCAGTTGCGGAACTTAATCCGTCGTTGGCATTATCACCTGTTGTGGCAACATAATAGTTTGTTTGTGCCATGGCCGTAAAAGACCAAAATAGCAGGGGTAACAGCATGAATTTACTGCGTAAATTTTTTCTCATAAGTTTTCGTTTCGGGGTTAGTAGGGTTACAAAACGTTAACAATCAACCGCATATTAATTGTTAATTCAATGTGGAAAAAACGGTATTTTATGGAAAAAAGACGGTGTTTTAACGGTATAATAAACAGAAAATGAAAACATTAGGAAGATAAAGCAACAAACAAAGAATTATTTTTATACTATCTAAAATATTGATTAATAAATATTTATGAATGTTTGTGATCGTTATAATATTCGTATCTTTATATAATAAGGCTCTTACTGGATACATGTCCCTTTAACGCCTCACCTTCTCCCACAAAACAAATGAATCCCCTTTCAGGTATCGAAGTCCACCAACAATCATAGCGATATTGGCCATCATAAAATAAAAGGCAAAGAAAACTGTACCGGGCAATCTCCTATGTTTAAGCAGCAGTAACCCCAATAAGGCCCAGGTAAAAAAGATTGTTTGTACATAAACCAATCCAAGCAAAATACCTGTTGGTTCAGCTATCCCTAAAATAATACCCACTATAAATAATGCCAGTATACAATAGGGTACAATTAACCATCTGACAATTTTCCTGCTAAACAATTGGAAAGCTGCTAAAGGATATTGCAGCATAAAGCGAATCATATTAAACCGCAGCATAAACTGCATATTTCCAGCGGCAATACGGCATTTTCTTTTCCATTCACCTGCAATATCTGCTGATGCTTTTTCAACGCCATAGGCAAGGGGTTCATATATCACCCTTTTACCCTGCTCAAGTACCTGCATGGTGATTAATAAATCATCACAAACAGTATCCTCGGAAATAGGGGTAAAGCAATCTCTTTGTATGGCAAATAATTCTCCTGCTGCGCCGGGTACTGCATATATCAATGAATCCCATTGTCTGAGTTGTGATTCATATTGCCAATAATAATTTTCTGCAACTGCACCTTTACTATTATCCTCCAGTCTTTTTTCACCAGCTACTGCGCCAATTCCCGGATCTTGAAAATGTTTTACGAGTTCTTTGATAGCAGTCTTGTTAAGCATTGTATTAGCATCAGTACATATAACCACACCCTTTTTAATTTGTGAGAATGCACGGTTCAATGCAGCAGTTTTACCTTTTCGTTCTGCTAAATGCATCGACTGAATTCTTTGATCAGAAAAAATCATTTGTTCCGTACCATCGGTAGAGCCATCTGTAACGACCAAAACTTTGAGCAGCTCTGGCGGATAATCCAATGCAAGGGTATTTTCTATCTTTTGCGCTATATACTCAATCTCGTTATAAGCAGCAATTACAATGGTTATTTCAGGGTAATAAAAGGGAAGCGTTTTTATCTTCCTAAAACGACTTACCATAAAGGAAATGAGGGGGTATACCACATAAGGATATGCAATCAAAAAGAGTAAAACAAGGTATACCACTTGCATAGGTACAATATTAAGCAAGAATTCAGGGATTAGGGGTTAGGTGTTAGGGGTTAGGTTTTAGGTGTTAGTGTTAGTTAGTGCCTAAAAGCTAATGGCTAACAGCTAACCCCTAACCCCTAACCCCTAACACCTAACACCTCACCCTACTCCCCAAACAGAATATCCACATCCTTCAATTTACGGGCATTCGGGTACGGCTAATGGCTATCTTTACCCCCATAAACAGAAGAATTGCTATGCTCAAAGTAGGCGTATTTGGCGTTGGTCACCTGGGTAAATTCCACCTGAATAACTGGAAAGAGATTAAAGACGTTAAACTGATCGGATTTTTCGACCCGAATAACGATAATGCAAAGATTGCCGTTGAAGAATATGGACTAAAAAGATTTTCAGATGAAGAAAAACTGATTGAAGCCTGTGATATTATTGATGTAATTACCCCAACCGACCATCATTTCGATATTTGTATGATGGCCATCCGCAAGGGGAAACATGTATTCGTAGAAAAGCCGCTTGCCCATACCATTCAAGAAGGCAGGGACCTGGTTAATATGGTTCGTGAGGCTAATGTAAAAATGCAGGTTGGACATGTAGAACGTTTTAACCCCGCCTATCTTGCTATTCAGGAAATGAACCTGAATCCCATGTTCATTGAAGTGCACAGACTCGCGCAGTTTAATCCAAGAGGAACAGAAGTGAGCGTTATCCTGGACCTTATGATTCATGATATCGATATCATTTTAAGTCTGGTTAAAAGCGATGTAAAACATATTTCTGCGAGTGGGGTTGCTGTTATGACAGAAACGCCGGATATCGCCAACGTGCGTATTGAATTCAACAATGGTTGCGTGGCAAACCTTACCAGCAGTCGCATCAGTATGAAGAAAATGCGCAAAATGCGACTGTTCCAGAAAGATGCCTATATCGGAATAGATTTTCTCGAGAAAAAAACCGAGATCATCAAACTCAAACAGCCCGACGACCAAAACGTATTTTCATTTGATATAGATACCCAAAACGGGAAAAAAACAATCGCCATTGCTAACCCCATTGTGCCTCAGGCCAATGCCATTAAACTGGAGCTGGAATCTTTTGTTGATGCCATTTTAAACAATAAGCCTACCGTGGTAAGCGAAATAGATGGCTTCCTGGCAATGGAAGTAGCGCACCAGATATTAGATAAAATCAACAATACCAGTATACTGGTGTAAATACATGCAGGGCAAAAAGAAACAGATCAGTTGGTATATTCTCTCCGACTTCCTTTTTGCCATTGCAGGATCCATTGGTAGTTTTTATTACCTGCTACCAAAATTTGGCTTTACACAAAATCAAATAGATCTGCCGGCCTGTATCGGTATTGCCTTTGGTTGGCTGGTGGTCTTTGGATTATCCGGCACCTACCAGAAATCTTTGTATGAAAAATCAAGGCTGAATGAAATCACCGAAACCTTTATGCAATCAGGAATCGGCAGTATACTGATTTGCGGCTTGTTTTTCTGGAGAGATCCTGACCTGTTTTCCATCTTCTTTATTTTCTTTACCATACATTTTCTGTTATTCGCAATCGACAGAAGCATTGTGTTATTACTCATTAAACGATCCATTTTAAATGGACATATTCGTTTCAACACCCTGATCATCGGTAATAACAAAGAAGCAGTAAAAGTGTATCATGAAGTGGTGAAAAATTTTCGTTACCTGGGTATGCAGGTAATCGGTTTTGTTACGCATGATCAAAAAACAGGTAATGGACTCACCAAATGGATCCCAAGGCTTGGCGATACAGCGTCACTCACACAAATCATCCATCAATACCAGGTAGAAAAAGTAATTCTTGCACTGGAGAAAAAAGACCATGCACTCATAGATGAATTGGTATATACCCTCACGGAGAAAGAAGTAGACATAAAGCTGGTTGCAGATACACTTGATATTGTCTCTGGATCTGTAAAAACAAACAATATTTTCACAGCATCATTAATAGACCTGCGAACCAATCCGCTCAGTGCATGGCAACAAAATATCAAACGCATTACTGACATACTTGTTGCGGTTTCCGGCCTGGTTTTACTGTCCCCTTTACTGTTATTCATTGCTATTCGCACCAGATTTTCTTCAAATGGCCCTGTCATTTATGCACAGGAGAGAATTGGTTATAATGGCCGTCCATTTACCATTTACAAATTCAGGAGTATGATTGCCGATGCAGAAAAAGAAGGTCCAGCTTTATCCAGTGATCATGATAAACGCATTACACCCTGGGGTAAAGTCATGCGTAAATGGCGATTAGATGAATTGCCACAACTTTGGAACATACTCACTGGCGATATGAGCCTGATTGGACCCAGACCTGAAAGAAAAGTATATATCGATCAGATACTAAACAAAACTCCATATTATAGATATCTCCTGAAAATGAAGCCTGGATTAACTTCCTGGGGCATGGTTCAGTTTGGGTATGCCAGTAATATTGATGAAATGATTCAAAGAATGAAATATGATCTCATTTACATCGAGAATGCATCACTACTCCTCGACTTCAAAATAATGATACATACTTTGCGTATTATTCTCTCTGGAAAAGGAAAATAATTTCACTCTGCGAAACCTTCGTTTACTCTTGTTCTCTGCGGTGATTATATGATTTTATTCACCGCTGAGAACAAGAGGTAGCAGAGATTTCGCAGAGTTATTTGTTTCATTCTCCGCATCGTCTCACACTCTTACCGAAGGTAATAGCATGTGGACGTCGCGGCTCACTGTTCTGAAGCCGGTCGCACCGTCCCCATTCTTCCACCTCCAGTGTAAGAGGGAGACAGTCCTGTGAATCAAAACCTAGTACCTAATACCTAACACCTATCACCTAACACCTCACCCCCAACACCTTACAACATTCCTTTCGTAGAAGGCAAATGATTCGAGAAAGGATCACGGCGAACGGCCATACGGATGGCTTTGGCAAAGGCTTTGAAGATAGCTTCAATTTTATGGTGTTCATTTTCTCCTTTGCATTCAATATTCAGGTTACATTTCGCTGCATCGCTGAATGACTTGAAGAAATGAAAAAACATTTCGGTTGGCATTTCTCCAATCTTCTCTCTTTTAAATTCAGCATTCCATACCATCCAGTTCCTGCCACCAAAATCAATGAGCACTTTTGCATCTGCTTCGTCCATTGGTAATGCAAAGCCATAACGTTCCATTCCTCTTTTATCAATCAAGGCTTTGGCAAAAGCTTCTCCTAATGCAATACCGGTATCTTCAATGGTATGGTGTTCATCAATATGCAGATCGCCTTTTGTTTCAATTGTGAGATCAATCTGGCCATGTCTGGCAATTTGATCAAGCATGTGGTCAAAGAAACCTATGCCGGTATGGATATGCGCTTTACCTGATCCATCCAGGTTTAGCGATACACTTATTTTCGTTTCATTGGTATTCCTTTCATGCGTAACGGTACGTAAGCCAAGTTTAAGGAAGCTGTAAATCTCTTTCCAATCACTTGTTTCCAATGCAATTACGGAACGGAGTTCAGTTTCCTGTTCAGCCGTAAGTTCATGCAAAGGCGATTTCAGGTAGATTGCTTTACAACCCAAGTTCTTAGCTAGTTGTATATCACTCCATCTGTCGCCAATAACAAAAGAATTAGCAAGGTTAAACTTAGTCTGGTCAAAAAAATGTTGCAGTAAGCCAGTACCAGGTTTACGGGTTGGTTGGTTATCTGCAGCAAATGTTCGGTCGATGATCATCTCATCAAATACAAAACCCTCTCCTTCCAGTGTTCTGATCATCAGATCGTGGTAGGGATGAAAATCTGTTTCGGGATAACTATCAGTACCTAACCCGTCCTGATTAGTAACCAATACTTTATAATAATCGAAGGAAGCCGCTATTTGTGCCAAAGCCGTGATGCTTCCTTTCACAAAACTTGTTTTTTCAATCCGGTCAATTTGAAAGTCACTGGGTGGCTCCTGCAATACAACCCCATCACGATCTATGAATAATACTGGTCTCATGTCAATTACTTGATTTTTGTACGGGCTAATTTTACTTCTGCATTTGTTACTTGTGAAGCTTTATTGCCCCAGCTATTTCTGATATAAGTGAGTACATCTGCTATTTGCGCATCGGTTAAATCGGGGTTGGCAGACATATTATTATCGTAGTATTCACCATCAATTTCAACACGATCTGTCATTCCTTTTATTACCACACGAACAAGGTACAGTTTATCATTCCCCTTCACTTTCGTTGAGCCGTCCAAAGGTGGATTCATTCTTGGAACACCACCACCATCTGTCTGGTGACATGCCATACAACGTTGCAAATAAATCGTTTTACCACGTTCGATTGATGCTTTAAGTGCAGGTTGCTGGATACTGCTATGTTTAGATGCTGGCATAAAAGCACTGGCTCCAAACATTAGTACCAATAGTCCGAATACAAATTTCATGGATGGTTGATTTATTTAGCTTGGTAACTGATTTTATAGATGGTGCCCTTTGCATCATCTGAAACATACAATGAACCATCTGGCCCCATAGTTAAACCACATGGTCTGTGTTGTGCATCCCTGGTATTTTTTACTACCGCGGCACCCGCAAATCCATTGGCAAACACTTCCCATTTACCACTTGGTTTACCATTTTTAAAAGGAACAAAAGCTACATAATAACCTTCCTGTGGTAAAGGCGAGCGATTCCATGAACCATGAAAAGCGATAAAAGCTCCGTTTTTGTATTTCTCAGGAAACTGATTACCTGTATAAAACAACAATGCATTCGGTGCCATATGTCCGGGAAATCCAACCAATGGATCAATCGCATTTTCACCTCCTGTTTTCTTTCCATCACCACCATATTCAGGGGAAAGTATTTTTTTCTGCTGCAGATGATCATAGTAAACATAAGGCCAGCCGGCATTATCTCCTTTATTAATGGCATACATGGTTTCTGATGGCAGTTCTGCACTTGCAGTAGAATCGTACATTTCAGGATAAAGTGTATACAGCATATCACGACCATGCATGGTAACATATAATTTGTTTTCCTGCTGGTTCCAATCGAGTCCAACAACATTTCTCAAACCGGTTGCATAACGAACCCCATTATGGTATCCCTGATCGGTAACATCAACTTTAAACTGCCAGATACCTCCTGCTGAATCCAGTATCGGACATGGGGTCATTCCTTTTGAGCCCTTTGTTCTGTCTACCTCCTGACAAGAATTAGAAGGCGCGCCAATATTTACGTAGATATTTCCTGCATCATCGAGTGCGAGTGATTTAGACGCGTGCTGACGTTTATCCCACAAACCCTTTACAATACGCTGCGGGTTTTCTGCATCAATTACTTCACCATTGGCATCCAATTTATACCGATATACATCCTGATCAGAAGATGCGTAGAGGTATCCATTTTTTATAGCGATACCGGTACCATAATAATTACCAAAACTTTTTACTGTTTCCATGGTTCCGTCACCATTGGTATCTTTTAAATAAAATATACCCTTACCATCTTTTAATCTCTCCAGTTTCACATACAAGCCACCCTGTGCTGTTGCAACGATATGTCTTGCCCTACCCATATTTTCTGCTACAACAGAAGCTGTAAAACCGGAAGGCATGGTTAGTCCGGCATTATCTGCTGCTACTACACTAATCCTGGTTGCCACATTGGTGGTGTCGTTAGCCGCAAATAATTGTATAGAAATACAAATAATGGTCAACGAAAGTAAAAGCCCTTTTTTCATATTATGTTGAATTTGGAATGAAATTACAAATGAATAGACAGATTTGTTTAGTTTCTTTCTACACTATACCAATCCTGCATGGCATCTACCAATACAGTATTTTCTTTTTCTGAACCAATGGTAATGCGCAAGCAATCTTCACAAAGTGCCACATTACTTCTATCCCTGAGCACGATCCCCTTAGTAAGGAGAAAATCATAAATCTTTCTGGCATCTTTGATTTTTACCAGGATGAAATTGGCATCGGATGGATATACTTTCTCTACCGTAGGCATCGATTCAAATACTTCTGCCAATGCGCTACGCATATCTACCAATATTTTAATCATATCATTCACCTGCCCTACTTCTTCCAGTGCTTTCAAAACCAGTTCCTGTGTGGCCTGATTGATATTATATGGAGGCTTTACCTTATTCATCAATTCAATGATTGACTGTGATGCAAATGCCATACCCAGTCTTAAGCCGGCTAGTCCCCAGGCTTTACTCAAAGTCTGCAATACTACCAGGTTGGGGTATTCAACCAATTCCTGCACAAAAGATTTTTGTTGTGCAAAATTGATATAGGCTTCATCCACCACTACAATGCCATTGAAGTTGTTCAGCACCATTTCGATATCCGTTCTGTTGAGTGAATTACCGGTTGGATTATTGGGCGAACATAGCCAGATGATTTTGGTATTTGCATCTATGAGGTTCTCCAGATGAACAAGATCAAGTTGAAAATCTGGTAACAGCGAAGCTTTCCTTATTTCAACATCATTGATATTGGCACTCACTTCATACATGCCATAAGTCGGTGGACAAATAATAATATTATCCTTACCCGGCTCGCAGAAACAACGGAAAAGTATATCGATACATTCATCACTGCCATTACCTAAAAAAATATGCTCCGGGGCAATGCCTTTTATTTTTGAAAGCTGCTGTTTAACTGCCTGCTGGTGCGGGTCGGGATAACGGTTATACCATTTGGTGAGTGGCGATCCCAGGCTGTTTTCATTGGCGTCGAGAAAAACTTTTGCTTCACCACTAAATTCATCTCTTGCCGACGAATAGGGTTTTAGTGCTTTTATATTGGCTCGTATAAGATTGTCAAGGTTAAACATATATAACTGACTTATAAATTTTAAATCGATTGTCTGATAAGTACGGCATTTTTATGCGCGTCTAATCCTTCTGCGGCGGCCATGGTTACTACTGTATTCGCAATTGCATTCAAACCTTCTTTGCTGAGTTTCTGGTAGGTTATTTTTTTAACAAACGCATCTACACTCACGCCGCTATATGCTTTGGCAAAACCATTGGTGGGAAGGGTATGGTTAGTGCCACTGGCATAATCACCTACGCTTTCGGGAGAATAGTTCCCCAAAAAAACAGATCCGGCATTGATGATTTTATCGGCGATCCATTCATCTTCCTTACAGGAAATGATGAGGTGTTCTGCTGCATAATCGTTCACCAGGTCAATGGCTTCATTGATATCACGCAAGAGAATGGACGTACTGTTAGCAAGTGCTTTGATGGCTATATCTTTTCTTGGAAGCAATGCCAGTTGCTTATCCAGTTCTGCATTAACCGCATCAAGTAACGCTGCATCGGTACATACCAGTAACACCTGGCTGTCTGTACCATGTTCTGCCTGACTCAACAAATCAGCCGCCACAAATGCAGGGTTGGCAGTATCATCGGCCAATACACATACTTCACTTGGGCCCGCAGGCATATCGATGGCAATACCATTTTGTTGTACCAATTGTTTGGCACAGGTAACATACTGGTTACCGGGACCAAATATTTTATATACCTGTGGTACACTTTCGGTACCATAGGCCATGGCAGCAATTGCCTGTACACCACCGATGGTGAAAATGCGGGTGATCCCCACCAGGTTAGCAGCATATACAATCGCCGGATTTAATTTCCCATTTTTATCAGGAGGAGAACAAAGAATAATTTCTTTACAGCCTGCAATCTGTGCAGGTATACCTAACATGAGTATGGTGGAGAAAAGCGGAGCAGTTCCTCCAGGAATATATAAGCCTACTTTTTCAATACCTACTGATTTTCTCCAGCAACGAACTCCCTTCATGGTTTCCACCACTTCCACAGGGGCTTTTTGCTGTTCATGGAAAACACGGATATTATGTGCAGCCTGTTTAATAGCACGTTTCAGGTCATCGGGCACGAGCTGAATAGCAGTTGCAATGGCATCCTCACTCATTTCGAGCGAATCAAGTTGTACACCATCGAACTGACGGGTAAACTGAAGCACTGCTTTATCGCCATCCTGTTTAACTACATCCATAACACCTTTCACCTGCTGCTGCAAAGTTGCAGTGTCTATCACCGGTCTTTGCAGTAATGCCGGCCATTGAGATCGCGATGGAAATTCAATACGTTTCATAAGCTTTTCTTAAACGATCATTTTTTCAATAGGTACAACTAATATTCCTTGTGCGCCGGCCGCTTTCAGTTGTTCAATAATATCCCAGAAATCATTTTCATTGAGAACACTGTGCACACTGCTCCATCCGGGATCGGCAAGGGGTAACACTGTTGGACTTTTCATCCCCGGCAACAGGCCGATAATCTCTTTCAGTTTATCATTGGGTGCATTGAGCAGAATATATTTATTGTTCTTCGCTTTCTTAACCGATTGAATACGGAACAATAGTCTGTCTATCAGTTGCACTTTCGCTGCATCGAGTTCATTATTACGAATCAGCACAGCCTGTGATTGAAGAATGGTTTCTGTTTCCTGTAACCCATTCATGAAGAGTGTGGAACCGCTGCTTACCAGGTCGCAGATAGCATCTGCCAAACCTATACCAGGCGCAATTTCAACACTACCGCTGATTTCATGTATTTCGGCATTCACTCCTTTTTCTTTCAGAAAAGCATCTACAATAACCGGATAGCTGGTGGCAATTCTTTTTCCTTCCAGGAAAGAAGCATCCGTATATTTCTCTCCCTTGCGAATAGCCATGCTTAACCTGCATTTGCCAAATCCCAGTTTTTCAACTACCGAAACTTTTTTCTTTTTTTCATACACTACATTCTCACCTACAAATCCAATATCGGCAACGCCATCTTCTACATATTGTGGGATATCATCATCACGCAGGAAATATACTTCCAGCGGGAAGTTAGAAGCTTCCGCTTTGAGTTTGTTCACCCCATTACTGATATCGATGCCACATTCCTTCAACAAACGAATGGAATCATCGTGTAAACGACCACTTTTCTGGATTGCCAGTTTTAGTTTCATACTACTGTGTTTAAAGTAAAAAGGGCCTACCTGTCGGTAAGCCCTTTAATGTTTATGATCAATACATAACACCAACAGCCTACCCTCTGGGTAAGTAATGATGATGGTGGATATGTACAAATTGTTTCATGAGGATGCAAAAATACATGCTGCCACCGTTATCGGCAAATTTTTTTCACCCGGCCATCCATTTGAGGTGCAGAACTAAATAGGATTAACTAACTTCCCCTCTCCCAAACCTGTACTACATGCTAAAAACAAGCCTGTTACTGTTTTTTTTACTAAGCTCCTGTTTATCATTTGGCCAGAAGGGAAAATTGGTCTGGCAGGATGAATTTTCGGTTAATGGATTACCCGATTCTACTAAATGGAACTACGATGTAGGTGGACATGGCTGGGGTAACAATGAATTACAATATTATACTTCAAAACAATTACGCAATGCCCGTGTGGAAAATGGCTTCTTAATCATAGAAGCGCATAAAGAAAAAATGGGCGACAATAACTACACATCCGCCCGTTTGGTTACCAAGGGCAAGGGCGATTGGAAATATGGACGAATAGAAGTACGCGCCAAATTACCCAAAGGCCTGGGCACCTGGCCTGCCATCTGGATGCTGGGTACCACTCCAAAAATAACCTGGCCCGATGATGGTGAAATTGATATCATGGAACATGTAGGTTATAACCAGGGCACCATCCACGCATCCGCACATACCAAAAAATATTTTCACAGTATCGGCACCCAAAAAACAGCCACCGTTTCAGTTCCTGATTGCAGTGATAGCTTTCATGTGTACAAACTCGAATGGGATGCCGAAACCATCACCGTATTTGTAGACAACAAACCATATTTCACTTATAAAAACGAACACACCGGCAACGATGCCTGGCCTTTCGATAAACCCTTCCACCTCCTGCTGAATATTGCAGTTGGCGGATCATGGGGTGGACAAAAAGGGGTGGATGAAAGCATCTTTCCGCAGAGAATGCTGGTGGATTATGTGAGGGTGTATGAGTGATGAGTCGGGAAGTCAGGAAGACCGAAAGACCGGGAGTCCGGAAGTCCGAAAGATGGTTTACTTGGCTAAAAAATTAAAAATAATTTCTATGTCTCCCGGACTTTCCGACCCCGGACTCTCGGACTAAAAAAAATATCCAAATCAACAATTCATAAATCAACCAATCATGAAAAAATGGCTCCTAAGTTGTCTACTGCTTTGCACCACTGCATTGTTTGCGCAGGATGACAATACCTATCGAACACCTGTTAAAGAAGTGATGGAACTATTATTGGCAAAACCAACCCCATCAGTTAGTATTGACGGTAAAGCCGAGTGGATGTTATTGAGTGAACGCAACAGTTATCCTACGGTGGAAGAATTGGGACAGCCTGAATTACGCGTGGCTGGCCTGCGGATAAATCCCAATAACTTTTCACCCAGCAGACAAAATTTCATCAACAATTTCACCTTGCAGAATATCAAAACCGGACAAAGCATTCAGGTGCAGGGATTACCTGCCAATATGCTTGCGGGTAATGTTAGTTGGAACCCTTCTGAAACTAAAATCGCTTTTACCAATACCACTGGCACCAGGGTAGATTTATATGTGATTGATATAGCAGGAAGAAGAACATTCAAAATAAATAAACAGCCTTTGAATACCGTTCTGGGTACCTCTTATACCTGGGTTGATGATAATACCATCATCTATAAATCTGCTACCCAACCAGGAGCAAACGCACCTAAAAAACCCATTACGCCGAAGGGCCCAACCATTCAGCAAAATCTGGGCAAAGCAGCGCCAAGCCCTACTTACCAGGATCTGATTAAATCGCCCTATGATGAACAGTTGTTTGAATTTTATGCAACCGGACAACTTATTCAAAATAAAAATGGGGTGGAAACCGTACTTGGCAAGCCTGCTATAGTATCAACATTTAGTTTATCTCCCGATAAAAAATATATGATGGTAAGAACCATCCGTAAGCCATTCTCTTATCTGGTAACTGCCAATGGTTTCCCTTCAACCATTACCATCAACGACCTAACGGGTAAAGTGGTGAAAGTATTAGCAGAATTACCTTCTTCTGAAGGAACACCATCAGGTTACGATAACACCCAAAATGTACCAAGGGGTTTCGACTGGCGCGATGATGAAGCAGCTACCATTACCTGGGCAAAACCTTTGGATAGCGGTCTTATTAAAAAGCAAGTTGAGTACCATGATGCGGTGTATGCATTAAGTGCTCCATTCACCGGAGAAGCAAAAGAACTGTTCAAAACAAAAACACGTTATGCAGGAACTACCTGGGGCAATGAAACACTTGCATTGGTTCAGGAAGTATTAAGGTCTAAACAAACCATTCGTGTTAGCAGATTCAACAGCAGCACAGGTTCACTCGAAGTATTGATTGAAAGAAACCAAACCGACGCTTATAACAACCCCGGTTCACCTGTTTTAACACGCAATAAATTTGGCAGACCAACTATTCAAACAACAGACAATGGCACCAAAATATTGATGAACAATACAACAGGTGCATCAGCAAAAGGAGATCTGCCATTCCTCGCTAAATTCGATCTGGCTACTAAAAAGAATGAAATCATCTGGCGTTGTCAGGAAGGTGTGTATGAAACGGTAAACGATGTAATCGACGCAGATAAACTGGTATTATTAACCAGAAGAGAATCGCAAACAGAAGTACCTAATTATTATATCAAGAACTTAGTATTACGTGTGGCCGATAAAGCCATTACCAATTTCACCAATCCATATCCACAACTGGAAGGGGTGAAAAAAGAAAAAGTAAAATACAAAAGAGCAGATGGCGTAGACCTTACCGGTGATCTATACCTGCCCAAAGGTTACAACAAAGAAAAAGATGGTCCGCTGCCACTGATTATGTGGGCATATCCGAGAGAGTTTAACAGTGCTGCCGATGCCGCACAGATACGTGGTAGTCAGTACCGTTTTACTACACTTAGCTGGGGTTCGCCAATTTTCTATGTAACCCAGGGCTATGCTGTATTAGACAATGCAGAAATGCCAATTGTAGCTACCGCTGCAGATAAAAAGCCCAACGACGATTTTATTGCACAGCTAAAACTGAATGCAGAAGCGGCTATCACTCATCTATCCGGATTAGGTATTGCCGATAAAAATCGTGTTGGTGTAGGCGGACATAGCTATGGTGCTTTCATGACAGCTCACCTCCTTGCCCATACCAACTTATTTAAAGCAGGTATTGCCAGAAGTGGTGCCTATAACCGTACCCTCACCCCATTTGGTTTTCAGAATGAAGAGCGTACTTATTGGCAGGCTCCTAAGTTGTATTATGATATGAGTCCATTCAGCTATGCCGACAAAATGAAAACCCCTATCCTGTTGGTACATGGTGATAGTGATGATAATACTGGTACTTATCCCATCAACAGCGAACGCCTCTATGCTGCCATTAAAGGCCACGGTGGTACTGTTCGTTTTGTGTTCTTACCTTATGAAGCACATGGCTATCGTGGTAAAGAAAACCTGTTGCATTTATTATGGGAACAGCAGCAGTGGTTAGATAAGTATGTGAAGGGAGCGAAGTAGGGGCTGCTAGAAGAAAAAGTTATTAAGCCACAGATTCACAGATTAATCGTTCATAATCTGTGCATCTGTGGCTTAATTATTCTCACTAATAAACCAGCCGTTAATCACTATCCAAATCTGACATCTGCCATCTGACATCCCAAAATCCAAATCCGACATCCGCCATCAGACATCAGCCATTTCCCAGCAGTTTTTCAACCGTAGCAATAAACTCCTGCTTCAACGCATCATACCTGCTTCCGGTTCCTGGACCTTCAAAGCCTGCATGAATCTTGGCCACTTTGCCATCTTTACCAATGAAAATAGTAGAGGGAAAAGATTTTATTTTAGTGAGTTGCGGCAATGTTTTTTCTGTTCGCAAGGTATCTGAAACCGTTACACCTGTTACCAGCATCGGATACTGCACATCAAATCTTTTTTGAAATTTTCTGACACTGTTAACTGCAAGATTATAATCTTCATAATATTCATAAGCAAGTGCCACTACTTCAACTCCTTTGTCTTTATACTCTTTGTAAAATGAACTAAGGAAAGCTGTTTCATCCATACAATTCGGGCACCATGAACCCATGATCTGTACAATCACCACTTTGTTTTTAAACCGGTCATTGTTGATGGATACTTTTTTCCCATCCAGATCCGGAAAACTGAAATTGAGTTTTTCTTCTCCATCTTTTAAATACATAGCCGCAACATCAGGCAAACTGGCTGTATCATTTTTAATCGCTTCCCATGGTTCAATACTGGTGGCTCCGGAATAATAAAAACCATTGCTGATGGCACTGTCTTTATTGATGAAGGCTTTAAATAAATAAGCATGACTCCCATCAAAAGTTGAAAGTTTTAGTGAGTCTCCATCCACTACTCCCTTCAGGTAACGATAGTCGCCCGTGGGTGTTATAAAAGTTCCGGTTAGTTCCGCATTGTTTTGTACAAATGTGGCGATAGCTGGTCTTGGCGAACCATCGGCTCGGAAAAAACGAACAGACCATGTGCCGGTAATATTTTTTGTTGTGGCAGCATTAACAGTAAAGCGTTCTGTTTTATTTGCTACTGCCTCAAAAGGCATATCCAGAAAACCAGCCGAACCGGCTTTCGTCCAGATACCTTTTAAACTTCCATTACCCTCTTTCTTTAATTTAAAAGAAGATTCAAAAACCGGCATCTGCACCCATATTGAATCGCCATCGGTTCGGATATCCGTTACTTCAATTCGCTCTTCTCCATTCTTGATAATCCAGCGAATACTATCCTTTATTTGTTGCACTTCAAAATTGAATACAATATGGTTACCATCTTCCCTTAATAATTTCCCCTGCCATTCACCGGTTGTTATGCTTGTATGACTACCGGTACATGCTGCAAAAAACAATACTACTGCTGGAAATATACGTTTCATAATATTCATTTCGGATGCGAAATTAGGATAGTCTACTGAATAAGTATGTTAATATAGTCGGGGGAGCGTATTTTTAGCCACAGATTCACAGATTACTCGTTTATAATCGGCGAATCTCCAGAAAAAATCATTCGAAAACTTTGGCACACTGATTACCATGATTAATCATGAAAATCTGCGTTCCATCAGAATCCCGCCCAATTCAATCTTTTGGAAGTCTCAGAACTTTCCAAAATCACCCTCCGCTCCAAATCTGACATCTGCCATCTGATATCCTAAAATTCAAATCCGACATCTGCCATCTGACATCCAAAAATCCAAATCCGACATCAGCCATCAGACATCAGCCATCAAAATTCCCTATCTTAGGGCAAAGCCAACCCTTATGAGACTCTTGCTTGCGATTACGCTATGCCTGTTCAGCTTTACTGTACTGGCACAGGATCATTATCTTTTTGTCGGCACTTATACCTCTGGTAAAAGTAAAGGGATCTATGTGTTTCGCTTTAACTCACAAAATGGCGAGGTACAATGGGTCAGCAGTACCGACAGCGCTACCAACCCTTCATTCCTGGCCGTTTCCCCCGATGGTTCTAAACTTTATTCGGTAAATGAAACCGGCGGCGACCAGCCTGGTTACCTGAGTTCCTACGATTTTGACCAGGCCACAGGTCAATTATATTATATCAACAGTCAGCCTAGCGGTGGTGATCATCCATGTTTTGTTTCAGTTGACAAAACAGGCAAATGGGTTATTGTTGGAAATTATACAGGAGGCAATCTTGCCGCATTACCCATAGACAAGGAAGGCGGCTTATTACCCTATGCCCAACTCATACAACATACAGGCAGCAGTGTTGACAAAACCCGACAGACCAAACCCCATGTACATGCGACATTTTTTTCGCCTGATGATAAATATATTCTTGCCCCGGATTTAGGAACAGATAAAGTAATGCTTTATCAATTCAATCCAACACAAAAAAAACCACTAAAACCCGCTGCAATGCCTTTTGCTGCTTCAGCACCTGGCAGTGGACCTCGACATCTTGATTTTCATCCTAACCAGCGGTTTGTGTATGTGTTGGAAGAACTCAGTGGCACCATCAAAGCTTACCGCTATAATAATGGGTTTATGACAGGCATCCAAACCATTGCTACACACCCGGCAGATTATACCGGACAACCCGGCAGTGCAGACATACATGTATCGCCAGATGGAAAATTTTTGTACGCTTCGAACAGAGGCGATGAGAACAATCTGGCCATTTTTGCCATTGATCCGCAGACAGGAAAATTAACTGCTAAAGGTTACCAGGCAGTTCCAGGAGCTGGACCAAGAAATTTCATTATAGCACCCAATGGCAATTTCATTTTAGTTGCCAATCAGAAAACCAACAATATCGTAGTCTATAAAGTAGACAAGGCAACAGGTATGCTGCAGCAATTGCTCAGGCAGGTAGAAGTACCCAACCCGGTTTGTTTAAAACTACTTCCCGTTCAACAATAATAATTTCAACTACTGCTTATGCAAAACTGGAAAATCAAAACCTCCCTCTTCCTCAACTATTTTGTTTTTGCCATATTACTGAATAGTGTAGGGACAGTCATTTTACAGGTACAACAAAATTTCGGGGTATCTGAAAGTGCGGCTTCGGTACTTGAGGCTTTTAAAGACCTGAGTATTGCCATTGTATCTTTCCTTGTTTCCTCCTATATCGTTCGCATTGGCTACAAACGCGCTATGCTGATTGCACTTGGCTTTATTACCATCATATGTTTTATCATGCCATTTACTGCCAGCTTTTTTACAACGAAATTATTATTTGCAGCAGTAGGTGCTTCTTTTGCATTGATTAAAATGTCGGTTTACAGTACCATCGGACTGGTTACAAAAAATGAAAAAGAACATATCAGTCTAATGAATTTTATTGAGTCGTTCTTTATGATTGGTATACTTACCGGCTATTTCATATTCAGTTATTTTGTGGACGATAGCAATCCACAGTCTACCGCCTGGCTGAATGTGTATTACCTGTTGGGTGGTATTTCTTTATTGGCATTTTTATTACTCTGGTCTTCCTCTTTGGATGAATCTTCTGCACATACCGGAGAAAATAAGTCAATGATCGAAGAATTCAAAGGCATGTTTGCCTTAGTTGCTAAACCAATTGTGTTAGTCTTTGTTTTATGCGCTTTCTTTTATGTACTCATTGAACAAAGTATCATGAGTTGGCTGCCAACATTCAACAATAAAGTATTATTACTCCCTGCTGCATTAAGTATTCAAATGGCCAGCATTTTGGCAGGCTCTACAGCGCTAGGAAGATTTCTGGCAGGTGTCGTACTAAAAAAGCTAAATTGGCTTATCGTATTGATAGGATGTCTTGTACTGGCTGCCGTACTTGTTTTAGTTGCTATACCATTGGCCGAAAAAACTACGGGGGCAGCTATAACAGGATGGGGCACTGCTCCAATTGCTGCATTTGTATTTCCCATGATCGGTTTATTACTTGCACCTATATATCCTGCTGTCAACTCTGTTATCCTGAGTACTTTGCCGGTGAAGCAGCATGGACTGATGTCGGGACTCATCATTATTTTCTCTGCCCTCGGTGGCACAACAGGATCTATCATTACCGGGAATATTTTTCAGCATTACGATGGCAAGCAGGCTTTTTATTTTTCACTGATTCCTATGGCCATACTGGTAATATGCCTGATTCTATTTAGCAGACTACAGAAAAAATTTAAACAGTCAACGGAAAATGGGTCAAATGCGTAAAGATTTATTCCATATTACCTCATTATCACCACTGTATGAAACAGTTCAGCAGTCTGGCATATTTTCAGACTCAAAATATTTTGTGGATGCAGTTCCTAAAGCCAGTGTTGCTGATATTCTTGAAGCTTATTCATCTCAAAAGAATAAACCTGGTTTTGACCTGCACAGTTTTGTAATTCATTATTTCGATTTACCCGAGGACCATACTGCTGATTACAGTTCCGCTCAAAAACCCCTACCTGAACATTTAGAGGAATTATGGCAGGTTTTACAAAGAAAGCCCGCTGATACCGGTGGCACTTTAATCCCATTGCCCTTCCCCTATATTGTTCCCGGAGGAAGATTCAGAGAGATCTATTATTGGGACAGCTATTTCACCATGCTTGGATTAGCGGTGAGTAACAGGTATGATCTGATTGAAAACATGGTTAATAATTTTGCCTATCTCATTCAGCATATCGGGCATATCCCGAATGGCAACAGAACTTATTATATCAGTCGTTCGCAACCTCCATTTTTCGCTATGATGGTGGGCATTTTAGAGGAAGAAAAAGGAAATAAAATACTTCAGGAATATTTACCCGTTCTTGAAAAAGAATATGCATTCTGGATGGATGGCGCAGACCAGCTAACAGAAAATCATTCAACACACCGCAGGGTTGTAAGAATGGCCGATGGTACTGTTTTAAACAGGTATTGGGACGATGACCCTTCTCCCAGACCGGAAGCCTATATTGAAGACCTCCATATTGCACAGGAATCAAAGCAGCAGGCTACAGATGTATACAGGCATATAAGGGCCGCAGCAGAATCGGGCTGGGATTTCAGCAGCAGGTGGTTTGCTGAGGAAAAACAAATGCATACCATTCAGACTACAGACCTTATACCTGTTGACCTGAACTGTTTATTACTGAACCTCGAAAAAACATTATTGAGCGCCTACCTTCAAAATAAAAATGAGGAAGCAGTTAAAGCGTTCACCAATAAAATAAACAAACGCACAAAAGCGATACAACAGTATTGCTGGAATGAAGCAGCCGGTTATTATTTCGACTATAACCTAAAAACAAAACAAAACAGCAACCGCATTACCATGGCAGGTTGCTTCCCGCTTTTTATCATGCTTTCAAACAAGGAGCAGGCAATCGCTGTGGCAAATACCATCAACGAAAAATTATTGGGAGCAGGAGGTGTATTAACCACCACATTGGAAACAGGGCAGCAATGGGATGCGCCAAATGGATGGGCCCCGTTACAATGGGTAGCCTATCAAGGACTATGCAATTACCAACTAAATGAACTGGCTGATACAATAAAAGAAAGATGGACAGGCCTCAACGAACAAACCTACGCCGAAACTGGTAAGATGATGGAAAAATACAATGTACAAAACATACAAACAAAAGCCGGCGGCGGCGAATACCCTAATCAGGATGGGTTTGGCTGGACGAATGGAGTGTATCTGGCAATGAAAATGAGGAATAAGGAATAAGAAATAAGGAATGAGAAAGTTGAAATATTACTTTCTTATTCCTTATTTCTTATTCCTTATTCCTTATTTCTCATTTCTTCCTCCTATCCACCTGCCCCAACAGCCCGCCTACAATGGCAATGGCCATGCCGAGCATGAGGAAGATGTATTGAAGGATGTATTCTTCACCAATAATGATCATTTGGGCAATAACCAGTAAACAAATGATGATGCCCTGAACCACCACAAATACATGAAAGTGTCTGAGTTTTTTTATCACGGTTAAAAGTGTGATTAAGCCCAGTACCCCAATCGACAGCAGTATGACCCAGCCGGGTGTGCCGAAATCTTTGAACATAGTTCCATTAAGAAAATAAACGGGAATACTCAAGGTACTTCCTGTTGGGTCAGCGATGAGTTGATAACCAACATATAATGCTGCAACTGTTGCCAACAGCAACATCGCGATCGTTAATTGACGAGCCGCTTTCATAGGCAAGGTTTATCGTTAAAAGTAGATAGTCTTAAGTTAAACAGCTTTTCCGGCCTTTGCAAGCAATTAGTTGCGAACCTGCATAAGTTGTCAATAATTGAGCTGCAAGCTACAAGCCGCAAGCTGCAAGTGATTGTTGTCCGGGGAAATTTAACCGTGAGTTGTAGGTGTCGAGTATGATGGAACACGGATCTTCATGATTTTCAAGATTTATCATGATAGATCTTGAAAATCATGAAAATCTGCGTTCCATCATTCGCTATACTAGCAGCTAGAAGCTAGTAGCTAGCAGCCTTCATAACCGCAACGACTTCAATATCAAATACCAATATACTATTCGGTGGGATATCCTTGCTGCGGGTTCTTATGCCGTAGGCTTGGGCGGAGGGGATGATTACCCGTACTTTACCTCCTACCTTGCATTTAGGCAATGCCAACTGCCATCCGCGTATAAGTCTACGCAAAGGAAATGTGGCCGGTTTATCGCGGGTTTGATCGAATATGCTTCCATCTGATAATAGAGATCCTTTATAATGAACCGTTACTGTATCGGTTACAGATACGTATTCGCCAGTGCCTTGTGATAAAATATGGTAGTACACAGATTCTATACTCCCTGTAGTATCGATCTTACCGGCTTTAACAGCTTCAGCAATCTCAGCAAGATCTTTTTTCGCTTGTGCCAGTGTATCTGCATCTTTGGTATAATCGATTAATGGCGCTTTTGATGTATTAGGTCTTTTAAACTGATCGTTTGGTTTTGCCTCCTGTTCTTTAAAACCACCGTTCCACATATAAAACTGTTCGCCTGTAATACCAGCGCCAATATCGAAACGATCACCTGCCTTTCCTGTTGCATCAGTTGTAAATATCGCATCGGTTAAGGGCACCCATCTTCCTCCACGTTGTTGTTGTACCCATTGGTTACCAAATAATGCACGACGTTGTAAATGTCCGTTATCGCCCCAGAAATTTTCATTAAATGAATACAGTTTATTCAGTGTATTGCCATCTCTTGGTGCCCTGAATGCTGCAATGAGTTTCCATCTTTGTAATTCAGGTACAAAGAAATAACCCGTATAAATAGTGGTTTGAGATGCACTATCCGGAAGTGCTGTTACCAGAAAACGATAAGTCTCACCTGCTTTCCAGTTATACACCCAATGACTATGTCCGCCTGTACCTTCATTTCCGAAATCATTCGCCACTACACCATCTCCTTTTGCCAATAGTTTCACTCTGTTAGAATCAGCTACTTTGTTGCGGTCGATGGCTTCATTTCCAGTATCCCATACAGAAAAAATAACCCGGCGTTCCTGCTCGCTGTTTACCTGTATGCCAAAATAACCACGCGAGAACCCGGTAGCCATATAATAACTATGCACAGGATCATACCCTGCAGGCACTGTTACTTCATTATAAAAACCAATCGCTTTAATTGAGTCAGCCAATGGATAACGTAGGTGAACAGAAGCGGCATTGAGTCTTTCTTTGGCGTTAAAACGCATTCCTTCTGCTGCTTCGCCGGATAGTATCAGGTTACCGATGCCTGCATTACCCGGTAATAATTTTTTAGTGGATAATACCAGTTCAACAAAACCAGTATCTGTTAGTTGTAGACTACCTATTTTTATTTCACGCGGCTTTGAAGATACTGGTACGGAAAATCGAAAGGTTTTCCCTTTTACTTCAAGTGTTATTTGCTTTACAGCTTTAGTGGCCATTGCCTGCAATGCAATATCAAGTTGCCCTGTTCTTGCATTGTGCATATAGAAACGCAATCTTTTGGTGGTATCAGTCCAAACCAATGCATCTTTCCGTAAAGAAGAACGATTTTTTACAACCTTGATATCTGTGGTGGTTTCATACAACGTATAAAAAGGCAGTACCTGCTTTGTTTGTGCTATTGATACTGTAGTTGCGAAAAGGAGGATTCCGAACAAGCCAATAATTGCCCGCATGCTTTAGTTTTTAGTGACTCCAAACTTACTGAAACAATTCAGGAATGGGGGGAATATTAGCTGCAAGCTTCAGGCTGCAAGCTACAAGCCTTAATGGGTGCTTGTTTTAGATTTTCTGCTATTATTTGAATTATTGACAGGGCTTACGAATTTGTTTTGTAAGAATCCTATTTAAAATAAATATTTAATTACCTTATTTACACTTGTGGATGGTTAAATTAAAAGAAAAAAAACTAGTAGCTAGAAGCTAGTGGCTAGAAGCTTGCTGCTTGCCGCCTGCAGCCTGAAGCTAAGTCCCTTCTTCAAAGCTTATTGTACAAAAGATCGCGGAACCAATATCCTGATTGCTTGATGGTGCGCAACTGTGTTTTAAAATCAACATGTACCAATCCAAATCGGGCATGATAGCCTTCGGCCCATTCAAAATTATCGGTGAGGGTCCAGGCGAAATAACCTCCGATATTCACCCCTTCTTTTTTTGCACGAAGAACGGCTGAAAGATATTGTTCAAAGTATGCAATTCTTTGGGTGTCAGCAATGATGCCATTCATCAATTGGTCTTTATAAAATGCGCCGCTTTCTGTAATCATAATTTCTTTAACGCCCCCATATAACCAAAAACGTTTGATCATGCGGTAAAAGCTATCTGCATTTACTTCCCATCCCATATCTGTATGAGGAACTTTCCGTGTTGCAGCTTTTACCTCGAATGCCTGTATGTATGGAATGAGTGGATTATGTTTTACCGTTGTACTGAAGTAATTCTGGATACCGATAAAATCAAAATTAAACTGCATGCGCTCTGTGTACTTCCAGGCTTTGTTGTAAATATGCAGTTTATCGAGCAGTGTAAACCCTGCTTCCTGCGGATATCCACGGCCGAGTAAAGGTTCTATGAATAACCGGTTAAGCAGTATATCTGCTCTTTTTGCCGCTTTTATATCTTCTTCCCTTTGTGTATATGGTACTACTTCACTACAAGAAAAACTGGTACCAATATTGGCTCTCGAAATTTCTGATCTAATAAGTCTACCCCCTTCTGCCTGACAAAGAATAGCATTATGTACAGCAGGAAGAAAATTACTCAGCCCTGTTTTACCTGGTGCATGTTTTCCTATCATATAACCAAGCGAGGTAAACCCCATTGGTTCATTGAGTACGATCCAATTTTTTACCCTGTCACCGAAGGCATGCGTACATACCTGAACAAATCTCGTAAACCATTTAAGCATCTGGTGACTCGTCCAGCCACCCTCTTTGTGCAATGCCAATGGCAGATCCCAATGGTATAAGGTAACATAAGGTGTTAACCCAAGCTGCAGACACTCATCAATCAGTTTGTTATAAAAAGCTATTCCTTCTTTGTTTACCCTACCCATACCCTCAGGTAATATCCTGCTCCAGGAGATGGAAAAGCGAAAGCAATCGAAACCCATGGCTTTCACCAGCATCAGGTCATCTTTATAACGATAGTAAAAATCGCAGGCCTGGTAAGGTTTGGCGCTGTCTTTTATTTTCCCCTGTTTTCTCGCAAACTGATCCCAGATGGAGGGACCACGTCCATCAATATTCCATGCACCTTCATTCTGTGCCGCAGAAATGGCTACACCCCACTGAAAGTTCCTGCCGAAAGATGATTTAGATAATGCGTGCTGTTGGTGCAAGAGGTTGCTTTCTGCAAAATTCTGTGTTCATGATGGTTGACCAATATTAAGCTTTTGTTACGGACTGTATACAAGATTGCATTGGGATGATTACTTTTATTCCATGATCAGCTATAACCCAAAAGACTGGATGCGTTTCTTATTTAGTTTTCATAAAACAGAAACCATCCGCCAACTTTTTCCCCTTCTCATCTTTATCGGATTATACTCATGGGGTATAGTTTACCTCGAGGCAAACTATTTAAAGCTCTCCGAAGGAAGCTATGCTAAAAACATCACGGTAATGCATAGCCTGCTTGGCTTTGCCATTTCAATGCTGCTGGTTTTCAGAACCAATACAGCCTACGACCGCTGGTGGGAGGGTAGAAAATTATGGGGCGCATTGGTCAATAATAGCCGAAACCTTGCCGTTAAAATCAACAGTATCCTTCCTATTGATGATGATAAAAACAGGACTTTCTTCAAAAAACTTATCCCGCTGTTTGCACAGGAGCTAAGGTTGCATTTACAAAATGAAAAAACAAGACTGGCCCTGGATACAAATCCACATCCTGAAATAGCAGGCTTCGACAGTAGCAAGCATATACCTAACCAGATTGTTATGTTATTGATGAATAAAATCAACCTGCTGCACCGCGATAAAGTAATCAGTGATTACCAGTTATTGTTTTTAAACAATGAATTACAATCCTTTCTCGATATCTGTGGAGCTTGTGAAAGAATTAAAAACACGCCTATTCCCTATTCTTACAGTGCATTTATCAAGAAATTTATTTTCCTCTATGTAATTACTTTACCATTAGGATTTGCTCTTTCACTCGGTATATTAACCATTCCTGTAGTGGTATTTATATTCTATGTACTTGCAAGCCTTGAATTAATTGCAGAAGAAATTGAAGATCCATTTGGCAAAGACGACAATGATTTACCGATGCAAAAAATTGCAGAGAACATTGGGAAGAATGTGCAGGATATTATTCATTGATGGTGGATGTCTGATCGCTGATGGCGGATTTGAATTGGAGGATGGCAGATGGCAGATATCAGATTTGTATGGTGCTACTTTTGGAAAGTTTGAAATGAAGCGGGTTCAGGAATTATATAGGCGCCTGTAAATTTATTATTTAGCCACAGATTCACAGATTATCTGTTCAAAATCTGTGAATCTGTGGCTAAAACTATTCAGCTGTAAAATCAAAATTTTGTTTGCTATACTGCCCATTTCTTTTACCTTCTATGCTGGCATACAGGTTTTGCTTTATGCGCCTATAGGCTATTCGTTGGGGGAAATCGTGGGTTGGGTTTTCGCTGATGAATTCTGTTCCGCGTAAATAGATCAGTTTAAATGAAACAGGCTGACCGTTGTTCTGGTTACCTACCGTTGGAATATAATACCAACTGCCATTTCGAAAAGCTAATTCAATCTGCTCCTGAGGAATGGTATCATTGTTAGATTTTACAAATACAGACTTACCTTTTAGGGTACTATCGTTTTTGGCCTCCCATATTTCCATTATCGCACCCTGCGGTGTATTTATTATCCATTTACCCAACATCCACTGAACGGCTTTAATTTGCTGTCCCAGGGCCATATTACCTGCCAGTAATAATGCAATCATGACTATCATCCTTTTCATGCTATTATTTTTTTTCAAAACTGAGATTATCTACTTATTTAAAATTGTAAAATCGCGACAATACTCAGGAACCACTGAATAAATGACTCATTTTTAATTGGTCTGCATAAAACTCTCCGGGGGTAACGCCTGTAAACTCTTTGAAGTCTTTGATAAAATGTGCCTGATCGAAATACCCATTTTCATAGGCTAGTTCTGTTAAGTGTGTAAATTTTTTCTCCTGCATCATTTTTAATGCCGCCTGTAAACGAATAATTTTCGCCAATTGTTTTGGACTTAAACCGATAACTGTGGCAAATTTTCTTTCGAGTTGCCGACGATGTACCTGAATCTGGTCGGCCAGTGCGTCCACAGAAAGCTGGCCTTTTAATTCGAGTAAGGCTTGTACACTAGAGGCTGCTATCCGGTCGATCGTTAGCGGGTTTTTGATTTGTTGCAGTAAAAAATCTTCTACCAGTTTTATTTGTGTTGCTACTGTTTGTTCGCTAACTATTTTTTCTCCTAATAATTTCCCTTCGGTACCGAATAGATGGGTCAGGTCTACTGCTTTGTTATCCATTTCCTGAATGGGCATTTGAATAAAAGGCAGAAATCCTTCGGGATGAAAGCGTACCGCAAAGATTTTTGTTGCTCCTGTTGCGGCTATTTCGAGGGGTTGGGTAATTTGTCCGAAAACAAAATAGCGTGGTTGTAAAATAGCTGTCGCATCTGGTAAATATTGCCGGTACAAATCGCCGGAATGAAAAATCATTTCCATACAGCCATCGGGCACAATACGTTGTCTTTCTTCAGTGCCGGAAGCTGGTGCAGATAAAGTCCAATAGCATTTTATAAATGCAGCCAGATCATCCCTTGGTATATAAGTTTGGTAATCCATTTATTTCAGCTTACTTCAAACCAAATGGGTTTGGCATCATCCGGGTCTGCATTATAATTGATGAAAAGTTCTTCTCCTGCCTTAATGGGTTTAACTGTTCTAATCTGCATCAATTCATGTTCAAAATCCATTTCATAAATACAGTTAGCGGTATAGGAATGGTTATAAACCGATAAATATCCCAACGCAACACAGGCTCCTTTCAGGTCATCGCCCCATTCGAAAATATAATTGAACAACATGGTCTGTTCTACCTTGCTTCTTTCTTCCGGATCGAGTACCAGTACGGGAGATATTTCAACAATGGTACCTGTTTCAATATCTGCTGTGGTAAACACACCCCTTCCTCTCTCAGGGGATGCTGCAATAGAAAGTATCGGAAGTATCATAAGATAAATGTAAGGATTAGCGCAGGGCAAAATACAACGATTTAGAGGTTTCGGGTTTGCCTATTGCACAATCCCCCGTAAATTGCGCCTATGTCGCTCGAATTAGAACATCCCGGAATCAATGAGCAGTTCGAATTGCTCATTGCAAAAGAAGATAAGCTGGAGATCAGGGAATTCCTGGATCACCAGAATATCAGCGACGTGGCTGAACTGATCAATGATTTCCCGGAATATGAGGCTCAGATTATTGCCAATATGGCCATTCATCGGGCGGCCAGTGTTTTTAAGATCCTGGACATTGCGCAACAGAAAGATATTGTAAAAGAACTTCCTTCTGCAAAAACAGCAGAGTTGTTGAATGAATTGCCTGCGGATGACCGGACCGACTTTTTAGAAGAACTTCCTAAAGCAGCCATTCGTGATCTCATCAAACTACTGGATCCTGAAGAACGTAAAATTACCCTGGCGATGCTGGGTTATCCGGAAGACAGTGTAGGCAGGTTGATGACACCCGATTATGTGTATGTTTATGCCTACAATAAAGTTTCTGAGGTTTTTTCTACCATCCGGAAATTTGGCAAGAACAGTGAAACCATTGATGTGATTTATGTAATCGATGAAACGGGTGCACTAATTGATGATATCAGGATCAGGGATGTTATCCTTGCACCACCCGATAAACGCATTGATGAAATAATAGATGGTCGTGTAGTTTCACTAAATGTAAACGACGATCAGGAACATGCCAATCAGGTATTTAAAATGAATAACCGTGTGGCGCTTCCTGTAGTAGATGATCATAATGTACTACTGGGCATTGTTACCATCGATGATATGTTATGGGTAGCCAATGAAGAGTTCAGTGAAGACATGCAAAAAATTGGTGGTACGGAAGCATTGAATGAACCTTATCTGGATATTCCTTTATTCAAACTTTTCCGGAAAAGGGTGGGCTGGCTGATTGTACTTTTTTTGGGTGAAATGCTTACCGCTACTGCGATGGGTTATTTTGAAGATGAGATCGCCAAAGCAGTTGTGCTTGCCTTATTTGTACCCTTGATTATATCAAGTGGAGGTAATAGTGGCTCACAGGCATCAACCCTAATAATACAGGCGATGGCGGTTGGTGAAATATCCATTAGCGATTGGTGGCGTGTATTGAGAAGAGAAATTTTAAGTGGTTTATTATTGGGCTCCGTATTGGGCATCATTGGTTTTATACGTGTTTCTGTATGGCATTCCTTCTTTCCAGAAATTTATGGTGAACATTGGATGATGATTGCCTTTACGGTTGGCTTCTCCCTGATAGGTGTTGTGCTCTGGGGCACATTATCTGGTTCAATGCTACCGATATTCCTGAAAAAACTGGGTGCCGACCCCGCTGTTTCATCTGCACCTTTTGTTGCTACAATGGTAGATGTAACAGGACTTATCATCTATTTCAGTTTTGCGTATTTCTTTCTGCAGGGGTTGTTGCTTTAGCATATAGCCGGGGCTATAGTCCATGGTCGATGGTCCATGGTCCATGGTAAAGCCAGGAATTATATGTTATTGATTTCTGGGGAAATTTTTCACGACCTATACAGGAGCGTATGATGGAACACGGATTATCATGATTATTGTAAATAAAAAAAGTTCCACCGGCTGAGGTGAAACTTTTATCAATCGAATGCTCAGAAAAGTTAGCCGAAAACAAAGGAAGGTGCTGCATTTAATTCATGCGACAACTTAATCAGTGAACGCTTTGCATACCATGCTGTCAAAACTTTCAACAGTAGTATGGCACCAAACGCAAAAGGTGCATATAAAAGAATCGTTGGTACTATACCCAGTTCACCATATGGAATGATATTGGTAAAAACCAATGCCAGGTAAATAATGATGGTATAAACAGGCAATACTGCCCAAATTCTGTGTTGACCAAGAGAATAAAGTCTGACCAGTCTTTTCTCCACTTCGAAATTCTCCGATTCTGAAAACTGGTTCAACTGAACTTTAAAAATCTGCCTTTTACAAGAAAAGATATTTATCTCTCTTGCGATACTACGAATGTCTTCGGTGTTGGTTACAAGTGTCCGCTGTTGCATAACTTTAAAAAATAGATTCAGCGGGGGGGACTGTCTATAGAACAAAGTTACTTAAAATTTATCAGTAGTCAACTGCGAAAAGACGCAGATAGACCATAGACCATCTGCTACCTGCTATAACTGAGCTTCGATACGCTGCTTGACATGCTCGAACCATTCGTGTTTTAAAATGCTCAGAACGATGGAATCTCTGCGGGTTCCGTCGGATTTGATGGTGTGGCTGCGTAATATGCCTTCAACTGTGCATCCTATGCTTTTCATGGCTGCAATACTTCTGGCGTTGAGGTTGTCGGCACGAAACTCTACTCTTTCCATGCCCAATTGTTCAAATGCAAACTTTAGCAGTAAATATTTACAATGCTTGTTCAATCCAGTTCCCTGAAATTTCTTACCGTACCAGGTAAATCCTAACTGTAACGTATGGTGCTGCAACTGAATATCGTAAAAACGTGTACTGCCAGCATACTCATTCGTTCTCTTATCAAAAACAATAAAAGGATATTCATTACCAGCAGCCCTTGCTTCCAGTGCCGTTGCAATATATTTTTTTAAATGCTCCTCTCCTGCTGCTTTTTGCGAGGAGTAAGTCCAGATATCCGGTTCATTTGCCGAAAAATACCGCAGATTCTCGCAGTCTTCCGTGGTTAAAGGACGCAATAAAACGCAATCATCTTCTAAAACATATTCTTTTGAAAGATTGAATGTGTAATGCATTGAATTTATTTAAGTTTAAGTTGAATATTTGCAGTTCAGGTAAGTTTTCAAAAAGGAAAGTTACCGTTGATTATTGACCTATTAAAGTGAAAAATTATGTGCGGTATTGTTGGTTATACAGGACACAGAGAAGCCTATCCGATTGTATTAAAAGGTTTAAAAAGACTGGAATACAGAGGGTATGATAGTTCAGGAGTAGCATTATTGAATAATGGCAAACTAAACGTGTATAAGAAAAAAGGTAAAGTGGCCGAAATGGAAGAAGACACAGTGGGTAAAGATGTACAGGCTCATATCGGAATTGGACATACAAGATGGGCCACCCATGGTGAACCCAGTGATCGCAATGCCCACCCGCATGTTTCACAAAGTGGTGAACTGGCCATGATACACAACGGTATCATAGAAAACTACGCCCCTATTAAACAGGAATTGATTTCTAAAGGCTATAGTTTCAAAAGCGATACTGATACAGAAGTGTTGTTGAACTTTATTGAAGATATCAAAAAAAACAATAACTGCACACTTGAAGAAGCGCTGCGTATTGCTTTGAAACGTATTGTAGGAGCCTATTGTATCCTGCTCATTTCAAACGATGACCCCGAAACTATTCTTGCGGCAAGAAAAGGAAGTCCGCTTGTTATTGGCATCGGAAAAGGCGAACATTTTCTGGCCAGTGATGCTTCACCCATCATAGAATACACCAAAGAAGTAGTGTATGTAAACGATTATGAAATTGCCATCGTTAAACCAGATGAACTGATCCTGAAAAATTTAGGTAATGAAAAACAAACCCCATTCATTACCAAACTTGATATGGAACTGGCTGCCATTGAAAAAGGTGGCTATGATCATTTCATGCTCAAAGAAATTCATGAACAACCTGATACCATTTTTGATTGCCTGAGAGGAAGGTTATTGCCACAAACAGGACAGATCATCATGAGCGGTGTTGACAACCATATTGAAGCATTGAAAAATGCACAACGCATTTTGATTGTCGCCTGCGGTACCAGTTGGCATGCCGGACTAATTGCTGAATACCAGATAGAAGAATTGTGCAGAATTCCGGTTGAAGTAGAATATGCATCTGAGTTCCGTTACAGAAACCCGGTAGTAAACCAGGGAGATGTAATTATTGCCATTTCTCAAAGTGGTGAAACTGCAGATACATTAGTAGCACTAGAAAGCGCCAAAGAAAAAGGTGCATTCATTTTCGGCGTAGTTAACGCTGTTGGAAGCAGTATAGCGAGATTAAGTCATGCAGGCGCCTACACACACGCCGGACCAGAAATTGGCGTAGCAAGTACCAAAGCATTCACAGGTCAGTTAGCTGTATTGGCAATGATGGCATTGAAAATTGGTTATGCAAAAGGCACCATCGATCAAAACAGGTATCTCTCATTAATGAAAGAACTGGAATCGGTACCGGAAAAAGTAAAAGAGATTCTGGCTGATACTTCAAATATCCAACGCATAGCAGAAAAATATAAAGACGCCAGCGACTTCCTGTTCCTGGGTCGCGGATACAATTTCCCCGTTGCGTTGGAAGGTGCTTTAAAACTAAAAGAGATTTCTTATATCCATGCAGAAGGTTATCCGGCTGCAGAAATGAAACATGGACCAATTGCATTGGTAGATGAAAATCTGCCGGTTGTATTTGTCGCAACCAAAGATTCCTATTATGAGAAAATTGTTTCCAATGTGCAGGAAATCAAAGCAAGAAAGGGTAAAGTAATTGCGGTAGCAACTACAAACGATGATATTATTCCAGGTATGGCCGATGATGTTATGTTTGTTCCCGATACTGATGAAGTAATTGCACCATTACTCAGTTGTATTCCATTACAATTATTGAGTTATTATGTTGGATTGGCAAAAGGTTTAGATGTGGACAAACCAAGAAACCTTGCCAAAAGTGTAACAGTAGAATAAGCATTCATTTCAAGCACCAAAACCAACCAGTGCATGACGCAAAATAAGATTACCAAAACACCTATATCTTCTCTCGGTTATCATTTCCTTGGACCAGAATACCTTCCAAAAGGTAAGAATGAGTACTATTTAAGGAACATGCAAAACCGCAATGGTATAACTTATCGCATGCTCAATGCTTATGAAATAGAAGTATTGGTGCGAAACAGAAATACCAGTGATGATTGGACCAAAATATTGGTATCAGATGCTTTTAATCCTGAACTGGTTAAAAACTGCAAATTCTTCGGATTGGTTCGCATAGGTAAACTGGAACCATTTTGCTTAGGGTTTAGTGATTTGAAAGTGCCTGTTGGACTTTACAATTCCACCATCATCAGTTGCGATTTTGGAGATAATGTTTGTATTGATAATGTGAACTATCTCTCTCACTATATTATTGGCAGTGAAGTAATCATTACCAATGTAAATGAAGTTGTTTCAACAAACCATGCCAAATTCGGAAACGGAATAGTAAAACAGGGAGAATCAGAAGATGTAAGGATATGGATGGAAATCTGCAATGAAAACACCGGAAGAAGGGTATTACCCTTTAACGGAATGCTCGCAGGCGATGCTTTCTTATGGAGCAGGGATAAACACGACAAAATTTTACAGGATAAATTCAGGGATTTTACAGAAGCTCGCTACGATAATAAAAGAGGTTATTACGGTAAAATTGGTGATCGTACTGTAATCAAAAACTGTAATATCCTTAAGGATGTTTGGATCGGCACAGACGCTTATATAAAAGGTGCGAACAAACTAAAAAACCTTACAGTAAACTCAGGAGAGGAAGGTCGTACCCAGATTGGCGAAGGCTGTGAAGCAGTGAATGGCATTATTGGATTTGGTTGTAAAATGTTTTATGGGGTTAAAGCCGTTCGCTTTATCATGGCTTCCCACTCACAGTTGAAATACGGTGCTAGACTTATCAACTCATACCTTGGTCATAATGCCACCATTTCCTGCTGTGAAGTATTAAACTCTTTAATCTTCCCCGCACACGAACAACACCATAACAATTCATTCCTCTGCGCTTCACTCGTAATGGGTCAGAGTAATATTGCCGCCGGTGCTACTATTGGCTCAAACCATAATAGTCGCGGTGCGGATGGCGAAATCATTATGGGAAGAGGTTTCTGGCCTGGACTCTGTGTTAGCTTAAAACACAATTCTGTATTTGCGGGCTTTACCATTCTTACCAAAGGCGACTACCCTGCCGAATTAAATATCCAACTCCCATTCTCACTTGTAAGCAATGATGTAAGCAAGGATCAACTGGTTATTATGCCGGGCTATTGGTTTCGTTACAATATGTATGCCCTTGCAAGAAATGCCTGGAAATATGTAGACAGAGACAAAAGAACCGAAAGGATACAAAATATCGAATACGACTATCTGGCGCCGGATACCATCAACGAATTATTTACTGCCCTCACTATTATGGAGGAAGCCACAGGCAGGGCATATCATACACAACACAACAAAGCGAAAACAGTTTTAACCCCAGCAGAAGCCGCCAAAATCGGAAAACAATTATTATCAAGCGGTGATAAGTTGGTAGATGAACTTGAAATAACTGTTGACGGATTTGAAAACAGCAAAAGAAAAGTCATCCTGATAAAAGTGCGTATGGCATATCATCTGTTTCGGGAACTGATTCATTATTATGGCACATTACATTTATTGAAACTGGTTAAAGAACAAAAGATAAAATCGCTAGATACGCTATTGGCTGCTCTTCCTTCAAAAACCAAAAAAACCAATTGGGTAAACCTGGGCGGTCAACTTGTAACAGAGGAAGAATTACACCAGCTAAAAGAAAGAATAAGGTCTGGTAAAATAAAATCATGGGATGAAGTACATGCCCATTATATTTTACTGGGTAACAAATATGCCTCCAACAAAACGGCACATGCACTTGCTGCATTGGCAGAAATAAGTAGTTTAAATTTAAAAAAGATAAACCAGCACCAGCTATCTCAATTGCTTACTGATGCAATAACCACCAAAGAATGGATGACCAAGGGAATTTATGATGCAAGGGCTAAAGACTATCAAAACCCTTATCGTAAAATGGTGTATGAGAATATGGCTGAAATGAATGCGGTGATTGGCAAGTTAGAAGACAACAGTTTTATTCAACAGCAAATGAAAGAGCTGGCAGATTTTAAACAGGAAATCGCAGGGGTAAAAAAGACCTTCAAAATAAAAGGGTAACCTTCGAAAGAAGATTACCCCTGGTTTAAAACCCTGATGGATATTGGATCTTAAAACCTCAAACCCAGACCCAATTGGATCTGTTGATTTGTCCATTTATCTTTATTATCGATATCATTGATGTTTTGCAGGCCAATATTATACCTACCATATATACGCAATACTTTAAAGTTTAGCTGTCCACCAGCGACCATCGAAAAATCCCCAGTTTTAAAAGCAGATTCGCCATTCTGCAATAATGATTTATCCTGATTCAGCAAAATACCAAACTGTGGACCAAGGTTTAAAGTAAGTATGCTTCCAACATTATAACGCAATAAAATTGGGATACTCAGGTAGTCGAGCTTGATTTTCTCCTGATTATTAAAAGGATTTATTTCACTGGCATAAATGGTATTGAAACTGGAACGCTTGGTAGCAGTCTGGCTCCATAATACCTCCGGCTGGATACCCCATTTTTTATTAAAATCTATTTCAAGGAATCCACCAACGTGGTAAGCGAGGTCAAATCCGTCGCTGAATGACTGTCCGGATACCTTGTTTAAGTTAGCCCCTAATTTGGCGCCCAGCCTGATACCCTGTGCCTGTGTGGAAACGGCTAACACTGTTACCGTAAACACTGCTAAAATTAATTTCTTCTTCATAAGGTTTATTTTATACTCCCTAACATTTCAATGACCGTGCCAAACTTCCCCAATCAGACACCAGACAGCCTTAAATCGTTGTCTTATAACTAAAAATATGGATATAGTGTTAACGTACTAAACGATTTCTTATTGTAATTGTTAAAGCTTTATGGAACATTTAACGGATCTGAATATTGATAGAATTATAGAAATGGCCTGGGAAGACCGTACCCCATTTGAAGCCATCCATTTTCAGTTTGGTTTGAAAGAACAGGAGGTGATTGAGCTGATGCGCCAATTCAGTAAAAAAACTAGTTTCCGTTTATGGAGAAAGAGAATGAAGGGAAGAAATACCAAGCATGCGATGCTTAGAACATCCTCTATTAAGCGTTTTAAATGCACCCGGCAAAGAAATATCAGTCGAAATAAGATTAGTAAACGATAGAACATAATTCGTTTATTTGTATAAACCACCCAGTTTATGCGAACCTTCTTCATGCTTACTCTTTTTTCAATCCTGTCTATTACTATTAATGCCCAACACAACCACATGGCTGGAAATGGGTATGCAGACAGTGTAAATAATGGCTTGATTGCCAAAGACACCATGAAAAGCAGTCCAAAAAGAGTGACCATGGAAACGATCAATAACACGCATATTCATATCGAATATGGTTCACCAGGTGTAAAAGGCAGGATGATCTGGGGCGGATTAGTAGCTTATGACCAGGTTTGGGCTACTGGTGCACATAATGCTACTACGGTCGACTTCTCAACTCCGGTAACCATTGGTGGCAAAAAAATTCCTAAAGGAAAATATGCCCTCTTTACTATCCCGGGTAAAAATGAGTGGATCATCATCATCAACTCCAGAAATAAGCAACACCTTGCAGATGAATACAATGCTGCAGAAGACCTTGTTCGGGTAAAAGTTAAACCCCTGAAAAACAAAATGACCCAACGACTTACCTATGACATTGAAAAGCAGGGTAAGGATGCGGCTATTACAATAGCATGGGAGTACCTGAAGCTTATTTTACCGGTGAAATTGTAGGAGATGTGAATTGTCAATGGTGAATGGTCAATAGCTCAAGCAGCACCATCTATATTCACCATTCACCATTGACAATTCACATCTCCAATTCAATCACCGTAATCTCCGGCAATATCCCCACCCTGCCGGGGTAACCGATAAAGCCGAAACCTCTGTTTACGTAGAGTTTTTGTTTTCCCTCTTCGTATAATCCAGCCCATTGCTTGTACATCCATTGTACAGGGCTCCAGCGGAAATAAGGATTTTCGATACCGAATTGCATGCCATGTGTATGTCCGGAGAGCATGAGGTCTATATCCGGGTAACTGGTTCTTACCTCGGCGTCCCAATGACTTGGATCATGGCTCATCAATATTTTAAATGGTATGGTTTCTGTGCCGGGGTAGGCTTCGTTCATTTTACCGTATTTGGGGAAACGACCTTTTGCGCCCCAGTTTTCTATACCAAGTAGGGCAATTTGTTCGCCATTTCTTTCCAGCTTCACATGTTCATTCATCAGCAGTCGCCACCCCATATCAGCATGAACCTGTTTCAATGCATCCAGGTTAGCCATTTTTTCTGCCGGGGTTGGCCATGCTACATAATCGCCATAATCGTGGTTACCCAATGTGCTATAAACACCCATCGGAGCTTTTAGCCGGGCAAATATGGGTTTGTATTCATCCATTTCACTGGCCCTGTCGTTTACCAGGTCGCCGGTAAAAAGGATCAGATCGGGGTTTTCTTGTAAAATCAGGTCAATACCATGGTTAACCGCCTTTTTATTCTGGAAGCTGCCGCTGTGCACATCACTAATCTGCACCAGTTTAAATCCATTAAATGCGGCAGGTAGATTGGGGAATTTGAGCTTGATTCTTTTTACCTGGTAATTATATTTATTACTAAATCCATATAATAGTGTGCCAAAAAGGGAGCTTCCTACGCCTATACCCAGCCAGCTAAGAAAGGTTGACCGAGGTATTCCACCGCCATTACTGTTCATATATTGAGCACCTGTACCTGGAAATATTTTGCTCATGAGCCAAAGTACCATGCGGCGTAAATCGTCGGAAAAGAAGAAAATAGCCGCTACCAGCTTGGCAAAAAACAGGCCCACCAGGATAGCAAAAACATAATTACGGTAAAAGCGGGAAGCCTGGAAAGCCTGCACATAAGGGAAGGAAATCAATGCCAGTATTGCCAGCACAGAAAATACCCAATACCCAACCGCTACCCAAAACCTGGCCCTTTCAGAGAGATTCTGTGACACGGTACGTACCGCCTGAAATACATAAAAATCCAATAAAAGCATGATCAATGCTATGATCCAAAGTGTTCCCGCGTTACGCATGTAGGTGATTTATGTTATATGTAGACGACCAGGGGATGAAAATATTGCATTTTGGGTTATAGTCCATGGTCCATGGTAACTACTCAATTTCAGCACATTCACCCATAATTGCCCTCCCATGGTCTATGGACCATGGACCAAGAACTAAGCCCCGCCCCTATGGATAAGATTCTTTCAAAAGATATGCCCGAAACCGTATTTTTGACCTCCTTCAAAACTTAGGCGGATATGAAACTGACTTATTATGGACATTCCTGTTTTCAGGTGGAAGTGAAGGGAAAAAAAATCCTTTTCGACCCGTTTATTACTTATAATGAACTGGCAAAAGATATCGATGTAAACTCCATTCAGGCAGACTATATTTTTCTGTCGCATGGTCATACTGATCATGTAGCCGATGCTGTTTCGATTGCCAAAAGAACAGGTTGTCAGGTAGTATCAGCATGGGAAGTGCATGAGTGGTTACAAAAACAAGGTGTTGAAAAATCACACCCCATGAATACAGGTGGCAAATGGTCCTTTGATTTTGGCACAGTAAAATGCGTAGTGGCACAACACAGCAGTAGTTTACCAGATGGGAGTTATGGGGGTAATCCAATGGGATTTCTTTTTATAACAGAAGAAGGTAATTTCTATTACAGCGGAGATACTGCACTTACTTTGGATATGCAATTAATACCATCCTGGAGTAAACTTGATTTCTGTGTACTGCCAATAGGTGATAATTTCACGATGGATGTTGCCGACGCAGTAAGATGTGCAGATTTTGTACAATGCAAAAAAGTGGTTGGCGTACATTACGATACTTTCGGTTTTATTAAAATTGATAAAACTGCGGCACAACAAGCATTTGCAGCAGCAGGTAAGGAATTATTTCTTCCTGCAATCGGAACAGCGATAGACTTATAACTTATAAAAAGTTCGTACATACGAACAAGAGACAATTATGGCGAGAATTATTGGAGTTGCTAATCAGAAAGGAGGCGTCGGTAAAACGACCACTGCCATTAATGTGGCAGCCAGCCTTGCTGTTTTAGAATTCAAAACATTACTGGTTGATGCCGATCCTCAGGCAAACAGCACCACTGGTGTAGGCTTTGATCTGCACAATATTACCAGCAGTTTATACGACTGTATGGTGAATAATACGATTGCTGCAGATGTAATCCTGAAAAGTGAAATACCCAACCTGGATATCATCCCTTCACATATCGACCTCGTTGGTGCGGAAATTGAAATGATCAATTATCCCAACCGTGAGAATGTTATGAAAGGGATACTTGATGCAGTGAAGGATAAATACGACTTCATCATCATCGACTGCTCTCCTTCACTCGGCTTAATTACCGTGAATTCACTGGTAGCATCCGACAGCGTAATTGTTCCTGTACAATGTGAATTTTTTGCCCTGGAAGGTTTGGGTAAACTCCTGAACACCATTAAAATTGTTCAAAGCCGATTAAACCCGGAATTACAGATAGAAGGCATTTTGATGACTATGTACGACGGCCGTTTACGTTTATGTAATCAGGTCGTGAGTGAAGTTAGAAGACATTTCGATGAAATGGTTTTCTCTACCATCATACACAGAAATACCCGCCTGAGCGAATCACCCAGCGTAGGTAAACCGGTGATACTATATGATGCAGAAAGTAAAGGTGCCATCAATTACCTGAATCTGGCAAAAGAGATACTGCAAAATAATGGCTTAACTAAAATGTCGAATGAGGAGAGGATAATTGAGTAGACCATAGTCGATAGTCCATAGTCCATGGTAAAACCTTCTTGCTACTATGCGCTATGGACTATTTACCATTGACTCCCAATACCCTTCCAAAAAACAAAACCATGACCAACCCAAAACAAAATAAAGAACTCATTGGCAAGGGACTTCGTTCTTTGTTGCAGAATATTGATGCGGATCTTAAGACTACAGCCGGTACCTTAAAGACAGATGTTGTTGAGCAGGTTACCCATATCAGTCGTATCCCTTTAGCAGACATACAGATTAACCCTAAACAACCCCGTCGCGATTTTGATGAGCAGGCTTTGAAGGAGTTGGCAGAATCATTGAAACTGCATGATATTATTCAGCCGCTTACTGTTTCTAAATTAGCGAATAATAAATACCAGCTAATTGCAGGCGAACGCCGTTTTCGTGCTGCAAAACTGGCTGGATTAAAAGACGTACCAGTTTATATACGTCAGGCCAACGACCAGCAATTACTTGAGCTTGCACTCTTAGAGAATTTACAGAGAGAAAACCTGAATGCGGTTGAAATAGCCCTCAGCTATAAGCGTATGATGGATGAACTCAGTTATACACAAGAGCAGGTGGCTGAGAGAATGGGGAAAGAAAGAAGTACGGTTACCAACTATATCCGTCTGCTAAAATTACCTCCTGATATTCAACTGGCAGTTAGAAGCGGAAACCTAAGCATGGGACATGCCAGGGCACTCGTTAATATAGATACCATTGATAAACAATTATTCGTTTATAAAGAAATTCAGCAACGCGGATTAAGCGTTAGACAAACCGAAGAACTGGTACGTAAACTCTACCAGGCAGAAAAAAATGAACCTGTTAAATCTTCGGCAAAATCAGATCTTCCGCCCGCTTACAAAAAAATTGAAGATAACTTAGCATCACACTTTGCCACCAAAGTGAAAATGGTACATAACAAAAAAGGTTATGGCAGTATCACCATCGAATATTATTCATTGGAAGAACTCAATAAAATACTCGATGCCATGAATGTAACGGTGAGTTAATAGCTAAATGGGTGTATTAAGGTCCTTCATACTATCTGTCGCCCTCATTACCGGGCTTTCAAATCTCCACGCGCAATCTGATAAAGAACAGCTCGCTGGCAGTTCTGCATTCAACTTAGCCGATACCACAGTGCAAAAAGACAGCCTGGCAAAGATGAAGAAACCTGTCAAACCGCATATCCCTAAAATAGCTACCAGAAGAGCATTATTACCGGGCTGGGGACAGGCATACAACAAACAATACTGGAAGATACCGGTGGTGTATGGCATTCTGGCCATTCCTACCATTACCTTCTTCTATAATAACAACATGTACAAAAAAACAAAGTTTGCTTATGAAGCATTGTTTAAGGCACAGTTGCCCGTACCAAATAGAGATAGTACAGATTACTGGAAAATAGATCCGCAATTGCAGGGCCTAAGTATTTCATCGGTACAGAGTTACCGAAATGCGTTTCGCCGCGACCGGGATTATTCTATCCTTTGGTTTATTATAGCTTATGGATTACAAATTGCAGATGCAACCGTTTTTGCGCACCTCAAACATTTTGATGTGAGCAGCGACCTAAGCATGCAGGTTACACCAACATTTAATCCTGTAACAAAATCGCCAGGATTTGGTCTGGTCATGAATTTAAAACAACCGAATAAAAAACCAGTTAACATAAGATAACCATTCAAACCTGTGTAATGAATATAATTTTAGTTGGATACGGTAAAATGGGTAAAGCCATTGAAGAAATTGCAGTAGCGAAAGGACATAGCATTACCCTCAAGGTAGACCTCGACAATGCCGATGAACTCAACGCAGCAAATGCTGCCAAAGCAGATGTGGCAATAGAGTTTACCAGTCCACACAGCGCATTCACCAACGTAATGAAATGTTTGGAACTAGGACTGCCCGTAGTTTGTGGTTCAACCGGTTGGCTTGAAAAATTTGATGAAGCAAAACAATATTGTATCCAACAAAATGGCACATTGGTTTATGCAAGTAATTACAGCATCGGTGTAAATCTATTCTTTGAAATCAATCAACAGCTTGCCAAATTAATGAGTAAGCACACAGATTATGATGTGTCTATGGAAGAGATCCATCATACACAAAAAAAAGATGCACCAAGCGGAACTGCTATTACATTAGCGGAACAAATCATGGCTTCCATTCCAACCAAAAAACATTGGACGAATGAAGCTTCAACAGAGAAAGAAGCACTTACCATCATTTCTGAAAGAATTGATCCAGCACCCGGCACACATAAAATAAAATACAGTTCACCCATTGATGACATAGAAATCATTCATACCGCACACAACCGAAAAGGTTTTGCGGGCGGTGCAGTACTGGCCGCTGAATATGCCATACAACACAAAGGTGTATTGGGTATGAAGGAGGTATTGGGTTTATAGCCTGATAGACCAGCCTGCTTTAAAAAACAATGCATTTGATCTTGCTGATGCCGATGGTTGTTTCCAGCTATTTGTGGTAAGCTGCAACTCTAATAATTTCAGGAGTTTCAATCCACCACCTAATTCATATACAAAGGATGATCCACTGGGTCCATTGTGCGCATAACTCTGTGAAGCAATACCACCATTGGCTTGCAGAAAAATGCTCCCAACTAGATAGCGCCTGATGCCAACTTTAATAGGAATGATCCGCAGATTTCCTGCTGCCACTCCTGAGCGACTGCTGATAAGTTGATATCCGATGCTACCAGTGAGCATGGTTTTACCCAGACCGAGTCCACCGCCAAATTCTCCAGCAACACCACCACGATAATTAGCATCCAGACCTGCACCATATGGCGATACATAAGCCAGGTTACCGAATAAAAGTGCCCTGGGCCTTTTAATGATTTGTGCTTCTGTTTCAGAAGAAAACACGAGTACTAATAGGAGAAATAAAGAAAGTTTTGATATTTTTCGCATGGGATTGATTTCTTTGTAAAGAAAATCATTTTTGGCCAGTTTATTTTCATAGCCCGGTAATAACCTTTTATTAAAATTATTCGAGGGGCTATTAGAATATTACATTAATCAACATTTTATGCTATCAAAAAAAACACAATATGCCTTTAAAGCCCTTACCTTTATGGCCGAGCGCAAGAAAGACGGGCCGGTATTGATAGCTGAAATAGCCAGCAAAAAGAAAATACCCTTGAAATTCCTGGAAAATATCCTGCTTGAACTGAAGAAAGCGGGGTTATTAGAAAGCAAAAAAGGCAAAGGGGGTGGCTATTTTTTCAATGTTGAGCCACATAAAATCCCTTTAGCCACTGTAATGAGGCTGATCGAAGGACCCATAGCTTTACTGCCCTGTGTGAGTTTGAATTTCTATGAAAAATGTCATGACTGCAATGAAAAAAAATGTGGGTTGAACAGAGTCATGATTGAGGTTAGAGACAATACCCTAAAAGTGCTTGAAAATAAAACTGTAGCCGACCTGGCTATATTGTAACCACTAAAACTAACAGTATGAAAAAATGGCTTGTACTCCTACTCTGTATTCCGTTTGTATCGGAAGCACAGGTTCCTTTGTTGTTAAAAGGAAAAAACATTGTAAAACTGAACCTGAGCTCTCTCGTGGCCAAAAACGTTCACTTTACTTATGAAAGAAAACTTACCAACCGCTTCTCAGCAGCAATTGGTTTTAGAACCATGGCTAAAGGAACACTTCCTTTCAAAAGTACATTTGAAAGCCTGGTAGACGGTACCGATTTCGATTTCAACAAATTTCAGATGGGTAATACCGCTATTACTCCTGAAGTTCGTATCTACCTTGGAAAAGGCAATATGAGAGGATTCTATGTGGCTCCTTATATGCGTTTCGCCAGCTTCGATATTACTGCGCCAGTTAAGTATACCTATAATAATGGTACAACTAATGTAACAGATGAAGCGCCAGTTGCAGGTAAAATAAAATCTACCAGTGGTGGACTTATGTTCGGCACCCAGCACAGAATTTTCAAAGTGTTGACTTTGGATATCTGGATCATTGGTGGTCACTATGGAAGCAGTAGCGGCACCCTTGCCGTAACCAAGGCTTTCAATACTCAACAGGAAAGAGATGCTGTTAAAGCTGAATTGGATGGCATCGATGCAGCGCCATTTAAATTTAAAAACGCTGTTGTAACTTCTACTGGTGCAAGTATTCAGTCTGATGGCCCTTGGGCAGGTATTCGTGGAGCCGGTATTAATATCGGTTTCAGGTTCTAATTAAATACTGACCTCATTTATAAAGTAAGAGTCGCAATAAAAAATATTGCGACTCTTTTTAGTTTACCCCCCGGTAAAGATTTGATTGAAATGGAAATGATATCCTTTCAGGTGTCAAATCGTATATAATGATACGACCGGGGTAAAAAACGTTGCACCAACTATCTATTTTTTCAGGTTATCCAGCATGTCTTTTGTCATTTTAGACAAATCATACTCAGGTTTCCACCCCCAATCGCTTGCAGCAACACTATCGTCGATGCTTTGTGGCCAGCTATTGGCAATCTGCTGGCGATAGTCTGGGGCATAAGCCATTGAGAATCCGGGAATATGTTTGGCTATCTCAGCGCCTATTTCTTTTGGTGAAAAACTCATTCCGGCCACATTATAAGATGTTCGAACATTTATTTTAGAAGCAGGGGCTTCCATTAATTCGAGCGTTGCACGAATAGCATCGGGCATATACATCATAGGCAGGTAAGTATTTTCCTCGAGAAAGCAGTTATATTTTCCATGTTCCAGGGCTTCATGATAAATTTCAACCGCATAATCTGTTGTTCCGCCACCTGGGGCAGACTTATAACTGATTAACCCTGGATAACGAATACTTCTTACATCAACACCATAACGCTGGAAATAGTAATTGCACCAGAACTCACCCGCATACTTACTGATACCATAAACAGTAGTGGGTTCAATGATGGTTTGTTGCGGACAATTTTGTTTGGGTGAAGTAGGACCGAAAACTGCTATACTGCTGGGCCAGTAAACTTTGGTCAATTGCTCTTCACGGGCAATATCGAGCACATTCAATAAGCCCTGCATATTCAAGTGCCAGGCGAGGTTGGGATTTTTTTCTCCGGTAGCAGAAAGAATCGCTGCCAGCAAATATATCTGCGTAATGTTCTGGCGGATAACCTGGACATGTAACATTTCCTTGTTCATTACATCCAGACTCACATAAGGACCAGTACCTTCCAATAAAGGATTCTGTTCGCGTAAATCAGAAGCTATCACATTATTATTGCCATACAATTTGCGAAGTGCCATTGTCAATTCAACCCCAATCTGACCAGAAGCACCAATAACAAGAATTTTTTCTTTTTGTTGCGACATGCAATACGGATTTAGAGGGACAAAGAAAGACAAAAAACAGGAATGTTTTTGGGTGAATGGTGAATTGTTAATTGTGAATGATGAATACTGAAGAACAGATTCCAGTATTGACAATTCACCATTGACCATTCACCTAAAACATTTCCTTAATTTTGCCTACTAAACAACTACCATGATTCCTTCCTATTTAGCCGACCTGTTCAAGCACCAGCAATATGATGCCAATAATTTTTTCCTGATTGCTGGTCCATGTGTAGTAGAAAGTGAAGACCTGGTAATGGAAGTGGGTGATACCGTATCAAAGATTTGTGCGGACCTTGGTATTCCTTATGTATTTAAAGCCAGTTATCGCAAAGCTAATCGTACCAGTGCTTCTTCTTTTACCGGAATAGGTGACGACAATGGTTTATCCCTGATTAAAAAAGTGGGAGATACATACAAATTACCCACCACATCTGATATACATGCACACGATGAGGCTGCAATGGCAGCGCCATTTATCGATATTCTTCAAATACCAGCATTTCTCTGTCGCCAAACCGACCTGCTGATTGCTGCAGCAGAAACCGGTAAGGTTGTAAACGTGAAAAAAGGTCAGTTCTTAAGTGGTCCATCCATGAAATTTGCGGTTGATAAAATTAAACTGGCGGGTAATGAGCAAATCATGCTTACCGAACGTGGTACTACATTTGGTTATCAGGACCTGGTAGTTGATTATCGTAATATTCCCTGGATGCAGGAACATGGCTGTCCGGTAATCATGGATTGTACCCATTCTTTACAACAACCCAATCAAACCACTGGTGTAACCGGAGGTAACCCTCAACTAATAGGCACTATCGCCAAAGCTGCTATTGCCACAGGTGCTGATGGACTTTTCATCGAAACCCACCCCAACCCCGCTGCAGCAAAAAGCGATGGCGCAAATATGCTCAAACTAGACCTGTTAAAACCGCTGTTGGAAAAGCTGGTAAAGCTTAGGAAAGCGGTATAGAACAGAGGAACAGAGGAATGTCCAATATCCAACGTCGAAGTATATACTTGGAAATTGGACATTGGACATTCCTCTGTTCGTCTGTTTTACCAGTTTCTCAACGGGTTTCTCCTTCCGGCGAGGATGTAATTTTTGATATTGATCCAAAAAGCGAGGATCATATAGATGATTACGGGCGAGCCCATGGTGAGGAAGGAAATGTAGATAAACCACATCCTGATCCTGGAGCTGGCGATTCCCAACTTCTCCCCCATGGCGGTGCAAACACCAAATGCCCTTAGTTCTAAAAATTCTCTGATTTTTTGCATAATCTACGGTTGATAAGGGGCTTGTACTGCAAAATAGAAAATTTTGTTGAATGAGAGCGCGAATGTCGATTAGTTTATGTCCATGGACTATGGACCATAGTCCATAGTCCGGCCACTAGCTTTTGAATTTTGACTTTTGAATTTTGACTTTTACTTACTAACCCTCGCCCATAGGCCATAAGCTATCTCCTTTTTTCGTAATTTTGCACCCAATCAGAGGTAAAACATCGATTGACCCATTCCAAACCCTCAATCATCCTTACATCTGACATCTGAGATCTGACATCCAAAAATATTAAACTATTATTCCATGGCATTTGACATTGAAATGATCAAGAAAGTGTACGCCGAGATGCCTGCCAAGGTAGATGCTGCACGTAAGGCGCTGGGACGCCCGCTTACCCTGTCTGAAAAAATTCTTTTCGCCCACCTGCATAAGGATCAAGCCCTTAGCAATTTTGAAAGAGGTAAATCTTATGTAGATTTTGCACCAGACCGCGTAGCAATGCAAGATGCAACAGCGCAGATGGCATTGTTGCAGTTTATGCAGGCAGGCAGACCTAAAGTGGCCGTTCCTTCAACTGTACACTGTGATCACCTGATTACTGCCAAACTGGAAGCTAAAAAAGACCTTGAAGTAGCCAATGCAGAGAGCAAAGAAGTGTATGACTTCCTGGCTTCTGTTTCTAACAAATATGGCATTGGTTTTTGGAAACCAGGTGCGGGTATCATTCACCAGGTAGTATTGGAAAACTATGCTTTCCCTGGTGGTATGATGATTGGTACAGACTCACATACCGTAAATGCAGGTGGATTGGGTATGATTGCAATCGGTGTTGGTGGTGCGGATGCTTGTGATGTTATGGCGGGATTACCCTGGGAGCTCAAATGGCCCAAACTGATTGGTGTTAAACTGACTGGTAAACTCAGTGGCTGGACTGCCCCTAAAGATGTAATCCTGAAAGTGGCAGGTATCCTTACAGTAAAAGGTGGTACTGGTGCTATCGTTGAATATTTTGGTGAAGGTGCAAGTGCAATGAGTTGTACTGGTAAGGGTACCATTTGTAATATGGGTGCCGAAATCGGTGCAACCACTTCTACTTTTGGTTATGATGAAAGTATGAGCCGTTACTTATCAGCAACAGGACGTGCGGAAGTTGCAAGCATGGCCGATGGCGTGAAAGATTACCTGAATGCTGATCCGGAAGTTTACGCAGATCCTGAAAAATATTTCGATCAAATTATTGAAATCAACCTGAGTGAATTGGAACCACACCTGAACGGACCATTCACTCCGGATTTGGCTACACCTATTTCTAAAATGAAAGAAATGGCCGCTGCCAATGGATGGCCTACCAAAGTAGAAGTAGGTTTAATTGGTAGCTGTACCAACAGTTCATATGAAGATATCAGTCGCGCAGTAAGTCTTGCCCGTCAGGTAAAAGAAAAAGGATTGAAAACAAAAGCACAATACACCATTACACCTGGTAGTGAACAAGTACGTTATACTATTGAACGTGATGGCTTCCTGGATATTTTTGGAGAAATTGGCGCAACTGTATTTGCCAATGCCTGCGGACCATGTATCGGTATGTGGGATCGTGTAGGTGCCGAAAAAGCAGAACGCAATACCATTGTACACTCTTTCAATAGAAACTTCGCGAAGCGTGCAGACGGTAACCCAAATACACTTGCCTTTGTTGCTTCACCAGAACTGGTAACAGCACTGGCAATTGCAGGTGATTTAACTTTCAATCCAATTACCGATACCCTTACCAATGAAAAAGGAGAGCAGGTAAAATTGGATGAACCAACTGGACAAGAATTACCCCAGCGTGGTTTTGCAGTTGAAGATGCCGGCTATCAGGCACCTGCTGCAGACGGTAGTGGCGTTCAGGTGGCAGTTGATCCTACTTCTAAACGTTTACAATTACTCGATCCTTTTGCAGCATGGGAAGGAACTGACCTTAAAGGTTTGAAACTCCTGATCAAAGCAAAAGGCAAGTGTACCACTGACCATATTTCAATGGCTGGTCCATGGTTGAAATTCCGTGGTCACCTCGATAATATCAGTAACAATATGCTGATTGGTGCATTGAACTTTTTCAATGAAAAGACCGACTCAGTTAAAAATCAGTTGACTGGTGAATATGGTCCAGTACCGGCTACACAGCGTGCTTACAAAGCAGCAAATATTGGTTCAGTCGTGGTGGGTGATGAAAACTATGGTGAAGGTTCTTCAAGAGAACACGCTGCCATGGAACCCCGTCACTTAGGTGTTCGGGCAATACTGGTTAAATCATTTGCCCGTATCCATGAAACCAACCTGAAAAAACAAGGTATGCTTGCCCTGACTTTTGCCGATAAAAACGATTACGAGAAAGTTCAGGAAGATGATACCATCGATATTGAAGGACTTACTTCATTTGCACCAGGTGAGCCATTAACGGTTGTATTGCACCATGCAGATGGTTCTTCTGACAAAATCAGTGTTAACCATACTTATAACCAACAACAAATTGAATGGTTTAAAGCAGGTGGTGCATTGAATATTATTCGCAAACAAGTGGCAGGTTAATTCTTTAACCTGTTTCCAATAAAAAATCCCCCGCTAATTTATCGGGGGATTTTTATTTTACCAACCTTTCTAAAGTTATGGTACTGGTCTTTGCATACCCAACATTTTCAATATCTGCTAAATCATTTGCAATTACTACTCTCCCATTCGATAAAAGATAAAGCGCATCAGATATTTCTAACACATGATTATACAGATGATCTGTAATTAGCAACCCTTTCTTTTTTTTCTCTTCCAACATTAACGCTTTTATCTTTTCAATCTGAATGGGATTCAACATAGTAAAAGGCTCATCTAACAGTGCAAACTGTGATTGCTGTTTCAATATTATGTACAACTCTATCAAACGAAATGTTCCTCCGGAAAGACTACCAATCTTTTCCTTGTGTTTTAATGCGAATTCAGGAAATATTTTTTCGAATTCAACATAATCCAGTTCATAATCTGCAAAAATTCTTTCTAGTGAAAGTCGTGGAGGAACAAAATTGAATTGAGGAAGATATACTAATAAGTCGGGGCGCTTAAACGCTGATTTCTGTGACTGATTATCAAACCGAACTGATTTTTCGCATGTTTGACTACCATATATAATATTCATCAAACAAGATTTTCCTTGACCGTTTCTACCGAGGAGACCGGTTATCTTCCCTGTCTCGCATTTCAAATACATGCTGGATAAAATTTTCCTCCCGTTAAATTCCAGTTGAATTCCATCAGCTTCCAGTATATGTTTCATTTGATTTGGTATATGAGGATGAGGAGGGAAATAAAGAAGGCAAAATCAACAAGCAATGATACGGTCCAGAGAACAGCTTTAGAAATACCCAGATTCATATAATAGTAATATCGTTGCTGGTTATAACTATTCATGAAATAATAAGTAAGTGCAAGCGTGGCTATCTTAAACCAGCAAATAGCCGTTAAACTTTCAAGCCCGTTTCTCCAGTATAAGTTAATGCAAATGGCTGTTATGATAATTGAAAAAAGCACGCAATTCCTGTAAAAGGAAGCAATAAGTTGTATGAATTTGAAGTATCGCATTTATGACTCAAAGCATTGATCAGAGAAAGCAGTCAACACAATGACCAATAGTGCGTTTCCTTAAAAGAATCAATGCTTACTGGTAAGATAATCAATATAAGGCTACCTTATTATGATACATGGTAAAAACGAATTGTTAAATGTAAATCTCCCATCAACACCTGCTATCCCATTGCTTTGGCATAACCAACAGTTTCCCGGTATATCTGTGGCGAGACTTCTGCATTTACTTTAAAAAATCGGCTAAAATAGTATTCATCATCATAACCTAATTCGTAGGCGATTTGTTTGACGGTCTTATTAGTGAGGTATAACTCTCGTTTGGCTTCAATAATAATCCTTTCGTTAATGATACTGCTGAGTGTTTTATTGAAATGCGATTTAGTTATTTTAGCCAGTGCCTTGGGTGTGATATAAAGCATTTCAGCATAATCGGACGGTGCATGTTTGGTTTTAAAATGCGCTTCAATTGCATCTTTTAGTTTTTGAAGGATAAAAGGTTCTTTATCCGTTTGCTTTTCATCGAACACATCCTGATGCTGCTGTACTTTAAGCCGGGATGCAGTGATTAAAAATATCTTTAAATAAGAAACAAGTAATTCATACTGGGCCAGTTCCGTGTTTTGCATTTCTGTTTTTATCTGCTCACACAATAGTTGAAAAGTATTTGCCGATTTTTCGTCTACCGAAACAAAGGGAGGGTTATATATATTATTATAAAGCACTCCATTACAGGAAACTTCCCGATCATGTTTGTAGATACAGAAAAACTCTGGATGGAAATAAATAGCTATTCCTTTTATGTTGGTACTTTCAGCAAACATATAAGGCTGGTAGGGAGAAAATGCAAATAAACTATTTGACTCAAAATGATACTCAGAAAAATCTGCTTTTAGAACCCCTGCTCCTTCCTTAACCCATATTAGCGAAAAGTAATTATTGCGCTGTATATGATCAAAATGGCCGTTATCTTCAAATGAAAATAATTTAAAAGCAAGATTTCCATTTTGCTTATTCACAAGAGTAAATGCAGATTGCTGAAGCATGGTTTGATTTTAAAGTTAGCGAGAGACAGGTAACGTATTACTAAGGCAAATTTTAACCATATTTTTTTACAATAAGGGTTGCAATATGCCCTCCAAAGCCAAAGGTATTACTCATCGCATAGTTGATCTCTTTATGCTGTGCTTTTCCCAGTGTAAGGTTGAATTTATCTTTCCAGGCTGGTTCCACATCCACTGTATTGATGGTAGGGGGCGCTATATTATCTTGTACAGATTTTACAGCAATGATGGCTTCAATAGCACCAGCCGCACCCAATAAATGACCTGTCATTGACTTGGTGCCACTGATGTTCAGGTCATTTCGCCTACCAAAAACCCTTTCAATAGCTCTTAATTCACTTTCATCTCCCAAAGGTGTAGAAGTAGCATGTGCATTTATATAATCAATATCTCCAGGATTAATGCCTGCATCTTCCAATGCATCTATCATACCAAGATAGGCCCCTTCTCCTTCAGGATGTGTGCCGGTTAAATGATAGGCATCTGCTGCCATGCCTCCACCTGCTATCTCTGCCAGAATATGAGCACCGCGATGCAATGCACTCTCCAGACTCTCCAAAACCAGGGCACCAGCACCTTCACCCATTACAAATCCATCTCTGTTAATATCAAAAGGTCTTGATGCCTGTTGTGGGTTCTCATTGTTTGTACTCAGAGCCTTAGACGCATTGAAACCTCCTACCCCACTTTCATTGATGGCTGCTTCTGAACCTCCTGCAATAATAATATCAGCTTTCCCCCAACGGATATAATTGAACGCATCAATGAGGGCTGTGGTTGAAGAAGCACAGGCCGATATGGTAGAAAAATTTAAACCTCTCAGACCATGTCGTATGGAAATAACGCCGGAAGGTATATCGGCAATAATCTTAGGGATAAAATATGGATTGAACCTGGGGTTTTTATTGCTTTTGAAAAAGTCTTCCAGTTGATCCTGAAAAGTGATGATGCCTCCATTACCGGATCCCCAGATTACGCCGATTTTATTTTTGTTGAGGGTATCAAAATTCAGGGAAGCATTTTTTATGGCAGCCTCTGCGGCTGCCACAGCATATTGAGTAAAGAGATCATACTTTCTAGCTTCATTTTTTTCAAAATACAATCCTGCATCAAAATCATTTACTTCAGCAGCGAATTTGGTTTTAAACAAAGTGGTATCAAACTTTGTGATCAAGTCTACTCCGCTTTTTCCTGCCACTATATTTTCCCAAAATGTTTCTACTGAATTTCCTAATGGTGTAATTGCTCCCATTCCGGTTATTACTACCCGCTTTAATTCTTTGGTCATTTTTCTTTTAATTTTTGCTTAAGTAAAGCAATTTCATCCTGCAATTTAACGATCTGTTCGCGCTGTCCGGCAAATGCTTCTTCAATCTCCTCAATTGTGTACCGGGGAGTTATATGTTGTGGACAATTCCAGTCGTAAGCTTCTACTTCGAATACCATCATTCTTTCAGGCTTGAATTTATAATCTGTAAGATTAAGCAGGTTAAATATTTCCGGATGATCCTTCAGTTCAAGTATGGTTGCTCTGGCTAAAATTTTCAACCTGGTCCTGGAAGGATAATCAACCATGATTAAAGCAACTTTATTGTTTACCGAAATATTTCCGACAGATATGTATTGCCGGTTTCCGCTAAAATCAATAAACCCGAACTTATGCTTATCCAACACTTTTACAAATCCTTTGGGGCCTCCCCTGTGTTGTATATAAGGATAGGCCTGTTCACCAATACTTGCTATATAAAAACTATCTCTTTGTTCAATAAATTGAATTTCATTTTCTGTTAACCCTTCCTGGTAAACTTCTTTTTCCATGCGGGCATAACTCAACCTGCTACCATATTTTTCCTGCATTGCTTTAATGGTATCGGTAAATGCTATTGAAGCGAAATTCCTGGCCATTATTGGTGATTTTTGGTGGTTTCTGTAGTTGGAACTGGTAATGCATTATTGGGTTCATTTGCATTATGCTTATTATCTGCCTGACTTAACACAGTGTCCCATAAGCTATCACCACACTCATCTGCCATTACGATAAGGTCTGGGTTTATGTTATGCTGATTCATATAAAATAGTGTTTACATTGTTCATTTAATCAACCTGTCTTTCTCTTCAATTGCCAGGTCATTGATGCTTGCATAGCGTTTTGCCATGTATCCATTTTCGTCAAATTCCCAATTCTCATTACCATAGGCACGATACCATTGTCCTGTTTCTAGCATGTATTCATATTCAAACCGAACCGCAATTCGATTATCTCCATGTGCCCAGTATATTTTCCTGAGCACATAATGCAATTCTCTGTGCCACTTATCCGTAAGGAACTGAATAATCTCATCCCGTCCATTGATAAACTGGTTACGGTTTCTCCATTCACTGTCTGGTGTATAAGCTGCAGAAACCTTGATGGGGTCCTTGCTGTTCCAGGCATCTTCTGCCATTTGAATTTTTTGTCTGGCAGTTTCTTCCGTAAATGGGGGTAAAGGATATCGTTTTTCCATGTTAACTTTTATTGATCTATCTTATGAAAAGCAATCCACACAAAACAAATTTGCCCTAACCAATAATTGGCTGATCTCTTTTTCAAGGGATAGTTGTTTGTCTTTTGCATACCATAAGTGTAAGGCATTAGCGTAAGTAGCGCTTGTTTCGGGGTTTGCTTTCAGGGTTTTAACCAATTTTTGCGCTTCCGATGGTCTTGGACCCCAAATACCTGTTACGTTGAAATTTGAATCAAGTTGAACCAACTTAGGAATCGATTTGGAGCCTTCAGTCAGGTATTGATTCATGAGCGGTTCATTTTTATCGCGGTAAACCAGTCTCAATGCAATTTTTCCATTACTTAAAGCAGCAATAGCATTGAACACTGGTAAAGTTTGTGCGGCATCGCCACACCAGTGCTCTGTTAATATCAACCAGTTTACCTGGTGTTTCAGGTTCATTACCTGCTGCACTATAGTTTCAGAAGGTATATAGGTTTTTTCAACCCTCGCCATTCTGCTTTGGTTAAGATGTATATAAGATTGAATTTGCTGATCAGGATTCAAGGCAAGATCTGCCGCCATTTGTTGTTTGTATACCAAATAACTTACCCCATCTGCCATATATTTTTGATAGTCAGATTTTGTAGCTTCTTTGATTGCTGTTGTGTTGTTCATGCTAATTCTTTTACCATACAAAAATGATTCAAAACTCACCAGTAAAAAATGGAGGATGGACGCAAAAGGATGGACAATTTTCCCTTTCCCTAACAAAAAGCCGGCATATAGCCGGCTCTTTGTTGGGGAAATACCATATTAAGCAATGTAAGTTACAGTTTAAAGTGCAGGAGCAACTGGAAAATCAACTGGCACTTGCGTTAGGTTATGCAGGTAATTCATCGCTGTTTTTTCACTTATCTGTAAAACCAGGTCAACCAGGTTTTCATCGGTATAACCATTCGCATAAAATGTATCCAATAAAACGCTGTCTCGATTACCACGGTTACGGGTAATGCTACCAGTGAGTTTTACAAGTGCATCAAGCTTTGGATCTGCTGCTTTTTCACGGCGTATATCCAATAATTGTTCATCTGTAAACCCATTCATTTTACCGATTACGGTATGGGCGCTTTTACAGTAAACACAATTATTAATTTCGCTGACTACAAGATTGATCGCTTCTTTTTCTTTATTACTCAGGCTTGTTTTAGCATTTTGATAGGCAAGGTATCTTCCAAGTCCATTATCGGAATAAGCAATTGTGGCATATAAATTCGGTACAAAGCCCAGTGCTTTGTTCAAATTGTCGAAAATTGCCTGGTTAGCTGCAGATACTTGATCTCTTGTTGGAACGGTAAAATTTTTCATTGTTGTAATTTTTCAATTGTTGTGTCGAAATTGACAATACAAAATTGATTCGATTAACGCCTCTGAAAAATGGATAATGTCTGCTGATAGATGGACAATTTTCCTTTATGCAATAGAATTAAAGAGGGAGAAAATTTAAAGTCAGTTGCTTAAAGAAATATTTGGTTGCCGTAAATACACTATCTGTTATTAATAGAACACGGATTATCATGATTTTCAAGATTTATCATGATAGATCTTGAAAATCATGAAGATCTGTGTTCCATCCTACGCTTGACTTGCAGCCTGAAGCCATTGCTGTCCGGTAAAAAAAAGCATCTATCTCTGAAATGCTTCTGCAGCAATCATCTTGACGTAAGTTGAAAATAGAACCCTTACTTTTTAAATCGGCCTTATCTAAGGGTTTAGCAATCTTTATTCCATTTTGACACTGAATAAATTCGATCACTCGTCTGGTCAAAATTGAATATTACTCCTGGGCCGAATGGCCCCGTACCCGTTCCCAGACTACATTGGCCTCTGATTTAGCTGTCGTAGCTGCGCTCAACATCCAAGCCAATTACGGTCTGTAAACAGGCTGACTGATTGTATTTATTCTTTTTTATCTTCCCTAATTACCTGGCTCCTGTTTAATGTCTGGTTTACTAATTGCTTGCAGCTTGTGGCATGTAGCCTGTGGCTCAGAAGATGCTAGCAAATTTTCCCCGGACAATAATGGAAAAGAGCTACATTATATGATCATCTGCACTGGGACCATAACTTCCAGGAATGGGAATGTCGAGCAGCCTTAGATATACACCTAATTGCGCACGATGGTGTATTACCTGACTGAAGGTTGATCGAAGGAAGCTATACTTGGTTTCTACAGTATAAATCTGATCTCCATTGCGTAAAGTCCAGTTTTTATTGAGTGTAGACAGGTCGGCGTTGGTAAGTTCTTTGCGTCCTTCTTCTAAACTGCTTTGAAAATAAGCCAGCAAGTCGGCTGTGTTTTCGATAATTTTCGGACTATACGGATGCGCGGCAAAATCGAGCTCATCGGTATTCAATACCATGCCAATCCAGGTAGGCAGTTCTGCAATATGTGTAGCGAGCTGTTGCAGGGTCATACTTTTTGAATGAGGCTTCCAAAAGTACTTGTCGTTGGGCACCAGCGACAACATTTTACGGGTTACTACTGCTTCGTTTTCCAGCTCCTGCTGAAAGGCTTGAATCTGTGTCATAATTGATTGTTTTAAATGTTCCCACAAAACAATTATGCCCCACTGACAACCCTATGGCAGCGGGGAAAAAAATATTCAACAGAGGAACAGAGGAATGTCCAATTTCCAAGTAGTTACTTCGACGTTGGATATTGGACATTCCTCTGTTCTTCTGTTCCATCAGTATTCTACTGGTATTTCTTTCATGTAGCTATCCAGGGAAATATGTTTTTTGTAGATAAAGGGGATATCGGTATTGGTGAGCTTCTGTATTCTTGCGACTTTGAAATCACGATAGCTTTTTCTTTTATGGCACCAGGCAATCAGGTGCCAGGCAAATGCGTAAAAGATAAGCCCGATGGGTTCTACCTTTCTGATACTGGGTTCCTGGTTTTTGTTGAGGTAGGCAATTTGTATCATCGTTCGTCCGGTAATTGATTGCTGGAGTACAGAAAGGTATGATACCTGTAAGGTCATACATTCCGGCACTTGTAACCTGATGCGAGATGACAATGTCTCCAGTTTATCCTGCTGTGTTCCGCGCAATACTGACTTTACCTTATTCAATGCACTGGAATAATGCTTTTGGATGGATTTATCCGAAAAACCATTTACAACTGCTTCCATCAGCAGTAATGCATTGGCTTCTTCACTGGTAAATGAAACAGGCGGAAGAAAATATCCATTTACTATAAAATATCCCCTACCCTGTTCAAAACTAACCGGCACGCCAGATTCATTGAGCGCTTTAATATCCCGGTAAACAGTTCTGATACTTAGGTTGAATTTTTCAGCAATTTTTTCGGCAGGCACAAATTTTTTAGACTGCAGAAAAGTAAGGATGCTAAAAAGACGATCTATTCGATTCATAATATTAAAAGAGAGGGAAGATAGACACACATTTCCTAAACCAAAAACCAGTCAAAAAAAAAGCGACCCTTTCAGGTCGCTTTTTTGCTTTGTTTATTGGCTAGGCTTTTTTACCCATGCCATTCACCAGGCCTACAACGGCTCCGGTTACCCCACCAAGAACAGCAGATGCACCAATATCGGCCCATACTGCATTGAGGGTGAACATATTCAGTTGCGCATAAATAGTGAGGTCGATAGATGCGCCAATAAGGACACCTAAAACAACTCCTCCTATTAGTCCGCTAGAGAGACTGTTTACATTACCTGAACGACTAAAAACATAGGAGAATAGTAATCCATATAAAAGATTACCAACAATCATCGCCCACCATACCATTTCCGTTTCCGCACGCATAACACTGCTCGTGGTGTTTTGGGCCATGAAATCTGTCAATAGAATTCCATAAATGAGCCATCCTGCAAAAAATGCAGCGATTCCTCCGGCAATACCGGATACCAACATTTTTGAATTGTTCATAAGCAAGCTTTAGAGGGTTAAATTAATTTGCAAAACAAAATAGACAGCAACTTGTGCAAATGCAAGCTTTTTAACCTAAAAACCAATATATGTTCATAATAGGGGGATAACAGCTTATAAAACCTTCACAAACAATTACCTTTTAACTGATTATACATTGCGGTTCTCTCCCTATTTTCACGCTATTACATACCTTATTCAGTATACTGTTTATGACATTAAAGATTTTAACCGTTGCAGGTTTGGCTACTTTTGAAATTTATGCAGCAATACCAGCCGGTTTTGCTTTTGGTTTACCTACCTGGGTAATTTTTCTGGCGAGTTTGATCGGCGGACTTTCCGGTGTTTTTATAGCCACTTTTCTGGGCGATAAAATCAAACAATTTCTGGCAAGGTATCGAAAGCCAAAACCCGCAAAACCAAAAACAGGTTTAATCTATACACTCTGGGAAAAATATGGCCTTATTGGTCTTGGTTTTTTTGGCACCATGACAGTTGGCGCGCCTGTGAGTATTGGTGTTGGAGTAGGTTTTAATGTACCGCTCAATAAATTATTGGTTTGGTGCTGTATTGGCGTCTTTACCCGTTGCGCACTTTTTACTACGATTGGGCATTATGGGATGAAGTTGTTTTGAGGGGAGTCGGGAAGTCCGAGGTCCGGGGAAAATTGGCTTCAAGTTGCAAGCCGCAAGCTGCAAGCCTTTCTGTGTTCCATCATACGCGACACTTACAGCTCGTGGTTAAATTTCCTCGGACAACAATGGTCTGGAAGTCCGGAGGATGAGTAGTTTGGAAGCCTGGAAGAGTTTGTAGAATCTTCATTCTAAAAAACGCTAATTGTATAAAACTATTTCTTCCCGACTCCCAAACTACTTATCCCTAATTCTTCCGGACTTCCGGACCTCGGACTATCGGACTCACCCCCCTACATCAAAAAATACCGCTCCGGCCGCATGCTCTCCGGCACTTCTTCATCATTCAGCATTTGTCTAAGGTTTCTTTCAATACTTCTTGCAATAGCCATCATTGGCGTATCGGTTTGTCTGTTTTCGAAAGGATCTTGCAGATGTACTGCCATCCTTTCAATGAGTAAAAAGAAAGAAGCTAGAATGGTTACCAGTGGAATTTCTATCACACCAACAAATTCAATTACACCAAATGGTAAAAGCACAATAAAGAAATAAAGCGCAAAATGTATGTATAGGCTATAGGTCATAGGGAATACCGTGTTCTTGATTCTCTCACATTTACCCATCGAATCACATAAACGGCTTAATGTATCATCAAGTTCTACCTGCTGAAATTCATTGATCCATCCTTCTTCCAATGCCAGTTTTAAATCTTTCGCATGAAGGTTGAGTATTGCATAAGGAACACTATCATGTTTTTTTACAAATTCTATTTCCTTTTTCGACATGAGTCTACCGGCTCCCTCCAACGGATCTAATCCACGCAGCGCTTTTCCTAAGCTATAACACCAAAATATTTGTCGGTTTACAAAACGGTTGACAAAGTGTTGTTTTTCCGGGTCATTATAACCTGACTGTACAAAACAAAGCAGTTGTCTTGTCAGCGTTCTTGAATCGTTGACAATTGCCCCCCAAATAATCCTTGCTTCCCACCACCTATCGTAAGCCTGGTTCGATCGGAATGCCAATAGCAATGATAGTACCGTACCTAATATGGTTGGCACACCCAATGGTATCGACAATTCATGGATATTGTATTTTTTACTGAGATACCATATAGCAGAAGTATATAGTGTTATCAGCAGGATCTCATATTTTATTTTACCCAGTATATACCTCACTGGTATCTTGCCCTTCATTAACATAACGACTGTTTTCGGTTTAGTTTATATAAGATCAAATGGTCAATAATAACAGGGATGCATTTGACTGCAACAATATCTTCTCGAGTCTTTGTTCTCGCAGGAAATAGCCTGATAGTCCACCCATTTTCATTGTAGGGATATCGTTCGATTGCATTTTATCAGCATAACCTGAAAGTTTTTTCTCTACTGCATTAAACTGGTAAACCATTGTTTCCGGAATTTCCATACCCGGTTGTTTCGATGCATGAATACGGGAAACAGCATCGGTCATTTCCCTTGCAGAAGCATAATCCCTTGTTTGCGGCTGAAGGAATTCTGCTGAAATTTCTGAGAGTTCAGATTTAGCCACATACATAATCGGACAACGGGCACGGCAAAGCATCCTGAAAACATCCAGACCAGATTTTCTGGCCTGATCCTGCCATTCTTCCCGGGCATAAAAAACCATATCAACCCCATACTCTTCTATAAATTGTTTCAATACTGCAGGAGAATCACCATAAACCTGATCAATGGTATACCCTTTTATAATGGAAGGATTTTCATTTGTCATTTCTTTAATGGCCGATAAATCTTTGGGTTCAAACACATAACCAGAAGGAGCCCTGCCAAGGGTCATTAAATCACTTTCATTGTCTGGAATCGGTATTACCTGTAAGAAAGTACAATGAAAACCTTCTTTACTGTATAATTTGATTGCCAATTGAAACAGATGCACCGCATGGGTTGTACATCTTGTTGGGATAATAATTCTTTTCATGCTGTCTTGTTTTATCATCAACCGAATTAGTTGAATAAAAAACAAAACTACCTGGCAGTCATTGGGATGGCCTAAGGATTCAATTAAGGGTCTGTTAGAGCTTGTTAAGAGCGGGATTAGAAATCGAGACATTTTCTAATCCCGCTCTAATTTGCAGTGAAAATATTATAATATGTAGTATTGTAATTGATCAGGAATGAATCGGAAAACGCATTTCTGCCTTTGTTCCTGCCCCTTCCATCGAAGTAAACCTTATCTCACCCCGGTGAATCCGGATGATTTTTTGTGCAAGTGGAAGTCCAACACCATACCCCTTATAATCCTTGGTATTTGATGCACGGAAAAAGGGATCGAAAATATACCGTATCTCTTTTTGTGGTATACCAATTCCATGGTCTTCCACCACCAGTATACATTGTTTATCTGAAGTAGCGCTGAGAGATATCGTTACTTTCCCATTATCGGAATATTTACAGGCATTTTGAACCACATTGGTAATGGCTAATTTTAAAAGATTCTGGTTTCCGAATACAGTGAGATTGGCTTCATCAGCGGGAAGTCTTTCAAAATTCAAATACACCTCATTTTGCGGATCAGTGAAGTCAACCAGTTTTTTTACTGCTATCACCAACTCATCCAAACGAATAGTTCCCATGAATTCTTCATTGATACTATTCCCTGCCTGTGCCAGCTCTAATAAGCTGGTGGTTAAATGATGTAATTGATCTGCTTCTCTTGATATTACGGATAATGCCCCTTTGTATTCTTCTGATGTACGCTCTTTATCCAATGCCAGTTCTGCCTCTCCAATGATTGCGGTAAGCGGCGTACGCAATTCATGAGATAGCTTGTTTACAAAATTTCTTTGTGTTTCGAAAGAGGTTTCGAGTCTGTCGAGCATATCATTAAATGTTTGGGTAAGATCGGTGATCTCTCCACGCACTTTTTGTTCCGGTAGCCGGAGATCAAGGTTCGAAACACTGATCTTCTTAACCCGGTTAATGATATTGGTAATAGGTCCCACAATTTCAGCGGAAAAGATTAGCCCGACAATAAACACAACCAATACAGAAAATACAATACCCAGAAACAGGTTCTGCTTTAAATCGTTCAATGCCAATTCTCCGCTTTCGTTTCTGGCAGACATAAACACCGTATATCGTTTACCTTCATGCAGATAAGGCCTTGCCACGTAATAGGTATTATTTTCAATAAACTCAATCGATACATTCTTTACGATTTGTTCATTAAATCCTGCCGGTGCTGTTATGCCAAGGCGCTTCAATGAATCACTGTTGGGGAGTTTATCAAAAAAATGTTCTTTTTCTTCTGGTAAGTGCTGTAAGTGTTTTTGTCTCATCTCATTGTATACCGCTGCGCTTAAAGTTTCTGCTTCATAGTGAGCCTGTGCAGCAATACTACCACGAACACCAAGCCGGTGAAAAAATTCTTTTTCGATGGAGCGACGGGAAAAATGGTAAATAAAAATACTCAGCATGAAAATAATCGCGCCAGTGAGTATGGTAAATAGCGTAGTAATTTTATTACGTATCGTCATCAGGCTTGCTCCTTCATCATATACCCCATTCCAATCATGGTATGAAATAATTTGGTTTCCCTGCTTTTATCAATTTTCTTTCTGAGGTAGTTTACATAAACATCTACTACGTTAGTGCCCAGGTTAAAATCAATATCCCATACATTTTCAAGGATTTCCATCCGGGAAAGAACCCTCGATTGATTCTTCATAAAAAATTCCAGCAGTTTATATTCGGTAGAGGTAAGTGCGATCACTTCGTCATTGCGCATAGCAATTTTCGCATCCATGTCTAATTTGAGATCTGCAATCTGTAACAGGTTGGCATTTGTGTTTTTGGTTAGCCTTATCGATCTTCTACCCAATGCATTTACCCTTGCGATAAGCTCATTTATTTTGAATGGTTTTACCATATAATCGTCTGCACCACTATCGAGTCCGGTTATGATATTTTCGGTGCTTCCTAAAGCAGTAAGCATAATGATGGGCAGGTCGAAACCAAGTGTGCGAATTTCCTTACAAACCTGTACCCCATTAATACCGGGCAACATGAGGTCAAGGATCACCAGATCAAAGGAATGATTCTGAATCATTTGCAAGCCAGTATTGCCATCCATGGCCACACTTATATCAAGTCCCTTTTCCTTCAACCCCCTTTCTATAAGTGATATTACGGCTGACTCATCCTCAATTAACAGAATCTTCATGTGTATATTTTTTGGCAAACGCAGAGCTTTGCATTTTGCGACAATAACAAAAGAAGGCGATTATTGCTTTACTTGTTTATAGTTTTAACATTTTTTTCTTCCAATAGCCCCAGAGCGCTTGCCCTTTACCTAAATAAACCATTTTCACTATCTTGTTGGGATAAAACAACCAAAATGAGACATTTCTTCTACCTGCTGCTAATGGGTTCATTGGCTTTTTTCACTGCTGATGCACAGCAAAAAAAACAACTTACTTCTGCTGATTATGGAAAATGGCAGCAGTTGGGTATAACGGACCTTTCACCCGATGGTAACTGGGTAGGTTATAATATCAATATTCAGGAAGACAATGACACCCTTTTCATTGTAAACCGTAAAACGGATAATACCTATAAACTCGCTTTCGCTACTTCATTCGAATTTTCCGGTGATAACCAGTGGGTAGCATATCGTATTGGCTTACCGTATAAAGAAGCAGAGAAATTACGCGAGCAAAGTAAACCGATAGAATATAAAATGGGTTTATTAAACCTGGCAACCGGAAAAAAAGAAATAGTCCAGAACATCAGTCGTTTCGGTTTTTCCAAAGACGGAAAATTTCTGGCAGTTTATCTAGCTCCTCCAAAAGAACATAAAGACAAAGGAAGTGTACTACTCATTAAAAATCTTGCTGATGGAAGTACCCACACCATCGGCAATGTAACAGAATATGCTTTCAATAAAAAAAGTGATTACCTCTCTTATATAGTTGAATCAACGAATGCAGCCGGTAATGCAGTTGAATTACTGAGTCTTAAAAATTATAGTTTAAAGATTATCGCCAGCGATACTTTGCGCTTTTCTAAATTAAGCTGGCAACGTGAAGGGGAAGGTTTTGCTTTCTTTAAAACCATTAAGCACAAAGATTTTGAAGAAGAGAATGCCTCTGTTCATGGGTATATCAATCTCTATAACAACCCAACACTTAAATCATTTGATCCTTTGCAGGTATCCTCCTTTCCTAAAGATATGCGGATACATAATGGATCCGCCCCAAGGTTAAGCGATGATATGAGTGCACTGTTTTTTGGTATTAAACCCTGGACAGCTAAACCAAAAAAAGAAGATAAAAAATCTGGCGACTCTTCTAAAACACCTAAACCAGTAGCCAAAACAGATGATAAACTGGCAGCGGTAGATATCTGGCATTGGAAAGACCCGGAAATCCAACCCAGACAAAAAGTAACTTTTGGTCAGGACAAAGATGCCAGCTATTTATGTGCCTGGAACTTCACCGGCAACCAGTTTGTGCAACTGGCCAAAGAAGCTACTCCGATAGCACTGCTTAGCGGCGATCAGGCTTATGCCATTACTGCTACCAATAAAAAATACAAACCGGCATTTAAAGAAGACTACGCTGATTTTTACCTTGTAAATACCAAAACAGGGGAAGAGAAGTTAATGTATGAGAAAATGCTGTCTGGATTTTATACTGGCCCGCAATCATCTCCAGGAGGTAAGTTCCTGTATTTTTTCCGCGATAAAAATTGGTGGAGCTACAATATAGCATCACAACAAACCGTAAACCTTACCCAAAATATCAAATCTACATTCTGGAACACCAGAGACGATCATACTGCCAGCAAGCCACCATTTGGAATGGGTGGATGGTTGAAAGATGATAAAGAGGTATTACTATATGACGAATACAATATTTGGGCAGTAAAACCTGATGGATCTGGTGCAAGGAAAATTACCAATGGAGAAAAAGAAGAAATAGCCCATCGTATTACCAGAACTGATTTTGAATATCCTTACCTGGATGATAGCAAGCCTATTTTTATTTCTTTGTACGGTGATAAGACAAAGAAGTTTGGTTATGCCAAACTGGAAAACAATTCCGTACAACCTTTGATTTTTGAAAACTTATCAATAGGCCGTATTACAAAAGCCAGTGAAGCAAATAGTTTCAGTTATGTAAAACAAGACTATAACCTGTCTCCGGAATTATTTACTACAGATGATTTCAGTAACCAGAAAAAAATCACCGGCACCAATCCACAACAAAACGATTTTTATTGGGGTAAAAGTGAATTGGTAAATTTTACCAATAAAAAAGGTAAAAAAATGCAAGGTGCACTTTTCTATCCTGCCAATTATGAGCCGGGTAAACAATATCCGATGATTGTTTACATCTATGAACTATTATCGAATACTGTTCATAGTTATGTTACCCCTTCAGAAAGAAGCGCCTACAACACTACCAATTATACCAGTAATGGATACTTTGTATTCAGACCTGATATTGTTTACGACGCCAATGAACCTGGCATGAGCGCAGTTAACTGTGTTGTACCTGCTGTTGAAGAAGTTTTAAAATCAGGCATGATTGATAAAACTAAGGTTGGTCTCATGGGACATAGCTGGGGTGCTTACCAAACATCATTTATCATTACACAAACGGATCTTTTCAAAGCAGCATGTGCAGGCGCTCCGTTAACTGATTTGATCAGCATGTCACTCTCCATCTACTGGAACTCCGGAACACCTGACCAGAAAATCTTTGAAACAAGTCAGGGTAGATTTGATGGACCATGGTACGAGCGCACTCAGGAACATATACGCAACTCACCTATGTTCAATGCGGCAAAAATAAAAGCACCCTTATTGGTTGCATTTGGAGATAAAGATGGTGCAGTTGATTGGCATCAGGGCATAGAAATGTATGGTACCATGCGCAGAATGGAGAAACCACATGTTATGTTGGTTTATGCAGACGAAAACCATGGACTAGCCAAAAAAGAAAACCAGATCGATTACCAGAAGCGTCAACGTGAATGGTTTGAGCATTACCTGCTTGGTAAACCAGCAGAAAAATGGATCACTGAAGGTATTAGCTATATGGACAAGATGAAAGCGAGGGAGAAGGCTGTTAGCTTTTAGCCATTAGCCTTTAGCTTTTAGGTATTAGGTCTGAAATAAATAGTGGCTAAGGACTATTTATTTCAGACCTAATACCTAATACCTAACACCTAATACCTAGCACCCAGCACCAAACAAGTTAATCATACATCATGCAACCCATCAGAACCGCTATTTTATCATTTGGATTATCAGGAAAAGTATTTCATGCCCCATTCATACACCTCAATCCTGGATTTGAGCTGGTTTATATTTGGGAAAGAACGAAATCTGAGTCTACTGTTATCTATCCTTATGTAAAAATTGCGCGTTCTCTTGATGAGATACTGAATGATGAAAGCATTGAACTCGTTATTGTTAATACACCTACCGGAACCCATTTTGACTACGCAAAAAAAGTGCTGCTCGCAAATAAACATGTAGTAGTAGAAAAAGCATTTACGACCACTGTTGCGGAAGCTATTGAATTGGATCAACTGGCAAAACAACAAAACAAAACGCTTTCAGTTTTTCAAAACAGGCGGTGGGACAGTGATTTTCAAACGGTACAAAAAGTAGTGTCTGAAGATTTACTGGGACCGATTCATGAAGCTGAATTTCATTTCGATAGATACAAAGATGAGTTGAGTCCGAAATTACATAAAGAAACTGCGGCCCCGGGTGCTGGTCTATTATATGATCTTGGTCCACACCTGATCGACCAGGCTATCTGTTTATTTGGATTACCAGAAGCAGTTTTCGCAGATATCAGAACACTCAGACCTGGATCACAAGTTGATGATTATATTGATCTGTTACTTTATTATCCCAACGTAAGAGTTCGTCTGAAATCTGGCCTATTAGTAAAAGAACCCCTGCCCTCTTTTATCCTGCATGGCTTATATGGTTCCTTCCTCAAAACAAGGGCCGATAATCAGGAAACAGTACTATTAACTGGCGCTACCCCAGACCAGCCAAATTGGGGTGTTGAGCCTGATTCGGAAATGGGCTTATTGCATACCAGGTTAAACGGAAAAGAGATAAAAGAAAAAATATCAACCATTGCAGGCAATTACGGTCATTATTTTTCCAAACTACATGATGCGATTCGTCAAAAAGGAGAAAACCCGGTTTCGGCTGTAGATGGTATCAGGGTAATGCAGGTGCTCGAGGCAGCAAGGCTCAGCAACAAGGAAAGAAAATGTATTGAACTAACTGCACATGCATAAATACCAAAGAATACTAAACTATAATAATAAAAAAGGCCGGATCTATTAAATCCGGCCTTACTATTTCAACCATGTAGTTTACATTTTTTTAGCATCTTCCAGGAACTTGGCAAGACCGATATCCGTTAAAGGATGTTTCAGTAATCCAAGAATAGAATCGAGCGGGCAGGTACAAACATCAGCACCTAATTCAGCAGCTTTGATGATGTGCAATGCATTACGAATTGATGCAGCAAGGATCTCCGTTTTGAAACCTTGAATGTCATAAATATGACGGATCTGACCTATCAGGTCCATACCATCCCAACCACTATCATCGATACGACCAATAAATGGTGATACATAGCTCGCACCTGCTTTAGCAGCAAGGATTGCTTGTCCGGCAGAAAATACCAGTGTGCAGTTCGTACGGATACCATTATCAGTGAACCATTTAATGGCTTTGATACCATCTTTAATCATCGGCACTTTAACCACGATATTTGGGTGAATAGCTGCGAGCTTTTTACCTTCTTCTACCATTGAGGCAAAATCGGTAGACAATACTTCAGCGCTGATATCGCCATCTACAAGCTCACAAATGGTTTTGTAGTGATTCGCAATTGCTGCTTCGCCTTTTACGCCTTCTTTTGCCATCAGGGAAGGATTGGTTGTTACACCATCCAGGATACCCAGGTCATTAGCTTCTTTAATTTGTTCGAGGTTACCAGTGTCGATAAAAAATTTCATAGTGTATTTGAGTTAACCCTTCAGGCAAAGCCTTCAGGGTATAGGGAAGAAAAAAATGGCAGGCTACTCACATCGCACCGCTACAACCGCCTATCCTTGCTGCATTCCTGCCCTGGGGAGGTTCAGCAGGAGCTGGTCGTGTAAGACCTGCCGGTGCAAAAGTAAGGGTTGAGACCTATTTTCCCTAATTTTTTGGTTGCTGAACTTTCAGTTTATCATTTCCCTCAGCTCAAACACTCGTTTCCTCTGTTCCATACTGTGAAAAAGTACGCACATTCACCGCAGGGAACAGGAGGAAAGGAGTTTACGCAGAGGATATCAGAATCCATTGTTGAGATTTCTTGAATTGAGTCTGGTTATGCCCACCAATTCATCATGACGACCGCTGAGTGGACGGAAATAAAATAAAATCAGGTATTCATTCTCTGTTTCCCAATAATTTCCTTCTGTTAATCCAGGATCGGATTTTTCTTTTTGCTTGCCTTTATTCTTAGTCACATAATTATAACTGTAATAGCCTTGCTTCAGGAATAAGGTTTTTCGGTACATACCCTTCTCTTCATCAAAATACATTAAGGAGCTATCACTTGCCGCAGCACCGGTAAATGAACCTGTTATAAAAACATCTTTACCCACAATCGGTTTTCCCCCATTAGGCATTAATGAAAATTCTACATATGCATAGTCTGTCTGCCACCATGGATTAATAGATTCTATCGAACCAATTTCATCCCAACCATTTCTATCGTTAAAAAATGCATAGCGTAAATCGTTTCGTATAGCATCTGGCTTCATGAATATGCGGTTGGGTTGTACGGTTCTGTCGACTCTATCAACCCTGTCGCTCTCAAATCGAAAACTCCGCAGATCGGCCCATCGAAATTCTTTTCCCGCCGGGAAAATTGCATCCTGTTCACTATTGTATTCCAGCATATTGTTACGAATAAATGCTGGTTGAATAATGGTTGAAGCATCATCCCATCTGTTATTCTGAATAATGATAAGTTTGGTTTGTTGCTGCGGACTCATAATATTCAACTCCTTTGCCGCTACGGTTGCCTGTATCTTCTGGTGTGTTCTGAGTAAGTTACTATTAAATGGCTGTGAAATTCTCGCTCCAATATCTACCCGATTATCAACTACCATCAAACGTTTGGTAAATGCCAGCTTACTGGTATCTCCATCTAAAAAAATCTTGAGTATATAATTTCCGCTTTTTGTAGGCACTGCACTTCTATCGGGCAATAAGGCCTGGTAATGTACATATTTGGTAAGGGCCAATGATGATACCCTGTACTGTGATATCCTGTTTTGAACAAAGCCCTTTATATAATCAAAAGGATTTAACATAGCAGGCGTCCAGTCGGCATTACATAATTCATAGGTATAAAAAAAGTTTCGCGGGTATCCGGTCAGGTCATCAAAATGAAGTTCTAACAAATCACTGCTTCCTAACCTGATCATGGGTATCGACTGCTGATCATTTTGCTGAAAGAGTTTGGGGCTTCTGATGCCATCCATGTAAACAAAATCGGGTTTCCGTTGACTCATCAACGGTGTTCCGGCACTGAAAATAAAGAGTATCAGTAAGACATATTTCATAGCATCACAATAAAACGCAAGTTAGAACAAGATAATGCAATCAATGCGAATCAGGTGTTGAAAATTACTGTTGCTTGTATGAGGGGTTAGGCGTTAGGTGTTAGGTATTAGGTGCTGGGTACTGGGTTGCAGGTTGTTAATGCCTAAAAAAAGTTGACCGGTTATTTGAGATACTTGCCCAAACACATAACCAAATAGCAAACACCAAACCCCAAACCCCTAACACCTAATACCTAATACCTAAAAGCTACCGATCATTCATTGTCAGTTCGTATTTTTACCAAAATCACCGCCTTTGGGACTTTCATCCGACATCGCGAAGCGAATTGCTTTTAATCACCAGCATGCGTTTTCCCGCTTCATCATTCGATTGTCGATTGCTGCTACTACACTTAGTGTAATGGCGATGATTATTACCCTTGCCTTTGTTAATGGTTTTCAGCATACCGTTGCCGGAAAAGTCTTTAGTTTCTGGGGACATCTTCGGGTACAGAAATACGAAACAGGCAAATCACTTATTGCAGAAGAAACACCTATTACCATGGATAGCGCCATTGAGCGCACCATTCGCCTTCAACCCGGCATTAAAAGTGTGCAACATTTTGCTACCAAGTCGGCTGTAATAGAAAACAACAATGAAATTGAAGGTGTGTTGCTAAAAGGCGTTGACCATTTGTACGACAGCAGCACTTTAACACCTTTTATGCAACAAGGTGGTTGGATCAACTTTAGTGATAGTTTATACAGTAAGGAAATCATTGTTTCAAAAGCGCTCGCAAACCAATTAGGTATTAAAGTATTTGATACAGTAAAGGTTCATTTTGTATCCTCACTCGATGACAGCAGAACCTATAGAAAACTATTGGTGAAAGGCATTTATAAAACCGGCATTGAAGAATACGACAAACTATTCATTCTGGGCGATATCAGGTTGATCAGGAGAATTAACGACTGGAATCAGGAACAGATCGGTGGCTATGAAATTTTTGTGAACCAGTATACTGAGATGGATAGTATCAGCAAAAACTTATCGGCCGCTTTACCTACCGAATGGATGAGCCGCACCATACGGGAAGTATACCCCAATATATTCGATTGGCTGGATATTCAGGATGTAAACAGGGATGTAATTTTTATTGTTATGTCTGCAGTTGCAATCATTAACCTGATTACCTGTTTATTGATACTAATATTGGAAAGAACCAGAATGGTGGGTATTCTGAAAGCCCTTGGTGCAAGTAACTGGACCATCCAGAAAATCTTTCTTTTGCATGCTTCCTTTATTACCCTTTTGGGAATTGGTATTGGCACTTTATCCGGCTTAGGCATTTGCTGGCTACAACAACTCACTGGTTTTATCCGACTGGAAGAGGCGTCTTATTATGTTACTGAAGCACCTATGGAGATTGTATGGTGGCAGGTGGCCACTGTTATTGCTGGTACTACTATCGTTTGCTATTGTGCATTGCTAATCCCTTCCCTGATGGTAAGAAAATTAAGTCCGGTAAAAGCGATTCAATTCAGGTAATTATTTTCCTCCAGATGCACACAATTGCGCCAATAAGATGCCCGTTGCTACAGCTGCATTCAATGATTCTGCTTTTCCAGTGCGGGGTATAGTTATAGCATGTTTAATATAGGGCAGTATATTTTCCCTGATGCCTTTTGATTCATTCCCAATTACCAGTAAAGCTTCTTTGGGTGGCTTTGTTGCATACATTGAAGTTCCATTTAATAAAGCTCCGTAAACAGGCACATTGATTGTGGTTAATAATTCTTCCAATTCACGATACCAGATTTTCACCCTGAGAAAGCTACCCATGGTAGCCTGTATTACTTTTGGATTGTATAGTTCAACGGTATCGTTACTGGCAATAATCTGGTCAATGCCAAACCAGTCTGCAATGCGAATAATGGTACCCAGGTTACCCGGGTCCTGAATGCCATCTAAAACAAGGGTTAGCTTATTTTTTAATACTGGTTCACCAGTTGGCTCCCTTTGTTCTGCCACTACTACAACCTGATTAGGGGTTTGAAGGGTACTGATTTTTTCCAGCTCGATGGGTGAAATGCGGGTGATGGGCAAATCAGGTAAAGGAGCTGCCCAGGACTCCAATGCATAGATGTTTTTGATGGGATAACCTGCTTCCAATAATTCCGCAACAAGTTTTGTGCCTTCGGCCAAAAACAACCTTTCACTGATCCTTTGTTTTTTCTGGCATAAAGATTGAATATATTTGAGCTCATTCTTGCTTAACATCTACTATGCGTTTGATTGGAAAAAGAGGTTATCTGGCATCGTTCATCAGTTTACTGTTGTTGGCAGGACTCTTGAGCGCTTGTTCCGAACAAATGCATCTAAAAGTGGTAAACTTTCCTGCTAACAGACCATTTGTTTATAGCAACAAGATCAATATCCTTGACACAATTCCCAAAGATGAGAAAAAACGTTTAATAACTGAATTACAGAATTATTGGGAAGATAGTTTACAGGTCAGGATTGTTCAGAAATATGCAGGTCTAAGAAACTACCTATATAATCCGCCAGTTTTTGATAGCAGCAACCTCCCCCGCTCCATCAATTTCATGAATGCTTACCTGAATAGTCAGGGATATTTTTATAGTGACCTAAAGGATTCTGTAGTGATTGATACCGTTAAAAAACAAATCCGGGCCAATGTAATCATGAATATAAAGGCAGGAAAAAATATTCATATTGATTCGGTTTCTTACGATTTCTCAGATTCTACCCTTCAGGCACTTGTAATGGCCAATAAAAGTGCTCAACTATTAAAAAAGGGTATTCCTTATACAAAACAGGTAATCAGCGACGAAATGGATCGCCTCACGAATTTATTTCGCCAAAACGGGTACTATAATTTTAACAGAGACGACCTTCTCGCTGTAGTTGATACGCTTGACACCAAATTACTGCCCCTCACATTAGACCCTTTTAAACAGGCCGAAATGATTGCAGAGGCGGACCGTAAAAGAAAAGAAAACCCTACCTGGGATATTAACCTCACGCATAGACCCATTGCAGATTCAAGCAAATTATTGCAATTTAGCATGGGCAATATTTATTATTATCCTGAAACCGGTATTGCAGATATACCAGATAGTGTTATTCAAAGGAAAGATTATAAAGTGGATACGTTTCGGAATGGCATCATGAAATACCACCAGGGTTTATTTCGGTTCCGTCCACTAAGAGAACATACTTTTCTCAGCAGAGGAAATAAATACAATGAAGCAGATTATTATAAAACCATTAACCGCCTCGGACAACTCGGTGCATGGCAACAGGCAGATGCCATTTTACGCGTTCGCGATAAAGACACTTTAGATATGCATATTCTGCTGGTACCTGCTGCAAGACAAACCATTGCCGCAGAACTGGAAGGAAGCAGAAACTCGGGAGATGTAATTACTGGTAATACACTGGGTATATCTACCAATCTTAGTTATATCAACAGAAACAGATGGAAGCAAGCCGTACAGCAACAAAGTGTGATCAGAACAGGGGTTGAATTAAACCTGTTGAGTCAGGGTAATAATCCATTGTTGCAAACTTTTCTATTAAGTGGTAGTCATACATATGCATTACCTCGTTTATTAACCCCCTTCCGCAATTGGAGAGCACTGCGTAACCTGGAAAATAAAAGAACCTTATTTGCGCTCAGCAGTTCTTATATCGACAGAAAAAATTATTATAAAGTAACCTCACTTACAGGAAGCATCGGTTATGAATGGAGAAAGCCCAGGAAAAATGGAGATGAAGTTTGGTTATATAAACCACTCAATATAGAATTGTACGGCATTAAAAGATTACCTGGATTAGACACCTTAATAAAAAACAACCCCTTCCTTCAGGCTTCTTTTAATGAAGGCAATATCGTAAGTCAGAGCTTATCATTTGTAAGAACCACTACAAGTCCAAAGAACAGGAATAAAAGTCATTACCTGAGAATTGGTATTGAAGAAGCAGGTGGCTTATTTGGATTACTACCTGGTTTGAAAAATAATATTTACAGGTATATTAAAACAGAAGCAGAATACAGACAAAGGATACTTTTTCCAAAAGCTGAACTTGCTTATAGGGCTTTTGCAGGTTTGGGTTATAATTATAGCGACAATGCATCAATCGGTCAAACGCTACCATTCTTTAAGCAGTTTATCGTTGGCGGACCTTATAGCATGCGTGCATGGGGATTGCGGCAATTAGGATTGGGTAGTTCTGTATTTAGTGATACCGTTAACAGCAGTTACCGTGATAGGTTTGGTGACATGCAGCTTGAAACCAATCTCGAATATCGTTTCCAACTGGCATCACTTGGTTCTTTTAAAATTGGTAGTGCTGTTTTTGCGGATATTGGCAATATCTGGAACATTAAAAGAAACGATAAGGATCCTACTTCAAGGTTTTCATTAAGTAACCTCGGCAGAGATCTTGCCATAGGCATTGGTACTGGTTTGCGTTTCGACTTTTCCTATTTTCTTATTCGTTTTGATGTAGCCTATAGAGTAAAAGACCCCGCCCGTCCTACCAATGGAGGCTGGATGAGTATCAAAAATTTTGTATGGTCTGAAACAAGACCATCTGGTTTAAAAATTAATAATGCAGCATTGCAATTTGGTATTGGTTTGCCTTTTTAGTTTGAAGCTATTGCTGTTGGGGGAAAAAATAGCTTCTAGCCACTAGCTACTAGCTTTTTTTTGCTATTAATTTAACCATCCACAAGTGTAAATAGGGTAATTATATGTTTATTATAAGTAGGATTTTTACAAAACAAATTTGCAAGCCCACTCATTTATTCAAATAATAGCAGAAAATCTAAAACAAGCACCCATCAAGGCTAGTAGCTAGAAGCTAGAAGCTAGTAGCCAATTTTCCCCGGACAGCAATGGCTTGCAGCTTGAAGCCAAAAAAACTACTCCCCTTTCAATTCAGCAATCCTCGATTCAAAAACTGCCAGACTATCTGCTTCTTCAACACTAAAGTTGCCGATGCGTGTTCTGCGAAGACTGCTCATGTATCCACCTACGCCAAGTGCTGCACCGAAATCGTGGGCGAGGCTTCTGATATAAGTGCCTGTTGAACAAACTACCCTGAAATGTAGAATGGGTAATTCAATTTTCTCAATTACGAATTTGTAAATGGTAACCGGGCGTGGTTCTAATTTTACTTCTATTCCTTTTCTTGCAGCGAGGTAAACGGGCTTGCCATCTTTTTTAATGGCTGAATGCGCGGGTGGTACCTGCATAATTGGACCAGTAAACTGTTCTGTTGCAGTATGTATCTGTTCTGTGGTAAGATGTGTGTAATCGCAAATATTTTCAGGTGCAGATTCAAGATCATAGGTTGGGGTTGTAGCACCTAAAGTAAAAGTACCCGTGTATTCTTTTTCCATACCCATGTACTCGTTGATCTTTTTGGTAAACTTCCCTGTACACACAATTAACAACCCAGTAGCCAAAGGATCTAAAGTACCTGCGTGTCCAACCTTCGATATCCTCGTGAGGATACGCACTTTTTTAACCACGTCGAAGGAGGTCCAGTCGATGGGCTTATCTAATAGAATCACTTTACCATCCAGGTATGGTTGCAGTGCGGGATGTATTTCTTTCTGCTTCATGAAGGATCTGCGAATGCAAGTTTTAATATGCTCTTGCAAACAGTACCCGCTGAACAGAGGGTTTACCTGTTAAAATACAAGTGCCTTCTTCCTGCGGATTATTTAAAGGAATACAACGTATGGTTGCTTTGGTGAGTTCTTTGATTTTATCTTCTGTTTCTGGAGTACCATCCCAATGTGCAGCAATAAATCCGCCTTTCGTATCAAGCAGTTCAACGAATTCATCCCAACTGTTAGCGGGTGTAAGATGTTCGTCGCGGTATTTTTTTGCTTTGTCATACATCTGCTGCTGAATATCATCCAGCAATTGCTTCACCATAGTGGAGAGTCCATCAAGCGATACAGCACTTTTTTCTTTGGTATCTCTTCTGGCTAATTCTACCTGGTTATTTTCAAGGTCTCTTGCACCAAGTGTAATACGCACGGGTACGCCCTTCATTTCATATTCGGCAAATTTCCAACCTGGTCTTGTATTGTCGTTGTCATCGTATTTAACCGTGATGCCCATTGCCTTTAATTCATGGACGAGTCGGTGGGCATGTTCATCAATTTTAGCCTTCTGCTCCTCTCCTTTGTAAATAGGTACAATAACAACCTGTATAGGTGCAATTTTAGGAGGAAGTATTAAACCATCGTCGTCGCTATGCGCCATTACCAGCGCACCTATCAGCCTTGTGCTTACGCCCCAACTGGTTGCCCATACATATTCGAGTTTATTATTTTTATCGCTGAACTTCACATCGAATGCTTTGGCAAAGTTCTGACCCAGAAAGTGTGAGGTACCTGCCTGTAATGCTTTACCATCCTGCATCATTGCTTCAATACAATAAGTATCTTCTGCACCTGCAAAACGTTCATTCGGAGTCTTCACACCTTTTATTACGGGTACTGCCATCCAGTTTTCAACAAAATCGGCATATACATCCAGCATTTTGGTGGTCTCTTCAATCGCTTCTTCTTTGGTCGCATGTGCGGTATGCCCTTCCTGCCATAAAAACTCTGCGGTACGCAAGAATAACCTCGTACGCATTTCCCAACGAACCACATTGGCCCACTGGTTTACCAGGATGGGAAGGTCACGGTACGACTGTATCCAGCCTTTATACGTATTCCAGATGATGGCTTCGCTTGTTGGACGAACCACCAGTTCTTCTTCCAGTCTGGCTTCAGGATCAACGATGAGTTTGCCTTTATTTGCCGGATCTGTTTTTAAACGGTAATGGGTAACAACCGCGCATTCTTTGGCAAAGCCTTCGGCATTCTTTTCTTCCGCCTCAAACAGGCTTTTAGGGATGAATAAGGGGAAATAAGCATTCTGGTGGCCGGTATCCTTAAACATCCTGTCTAATACATCACGCATATTCTCCCATAAACCATAGCCATAGGGCTTGATTACCATACAGCCACGAACGGCACTATAATCAGCCAATCCACCCTTTAAAATCAGGTCATTATACCATTGTGAATAGTCTTGCTCACGGGATGTTATTTCCTTACTCATAAAAAATTATAATTCTCTTAACAAAATACATTGCTTACAGATGTTAGTTGGCAAAATAATTGCCGCTAAACCATGAAGCCAACAACAGCGCAAATGTATGTAACTTCACATTATATAACCTAGTCAATCCTCCTATCATGAAAACAATACTACTCGGTTCATTACTCGCCATAGGACTCCTTTCCGGGTGTTCTACTGCCTATCAGTCTGGGCAAACGCCTGATGATGTGTATTATTCACCTGCCCGTGAAGGGTTGAACAGAAAAGAGGAAGAGAAGGCCAAAGAGCAACAGGAGCGATATGAAGAATATATCAGCAGTCAGGACGACCGTTACCTGCGCATGAAAGTTGCCAACAGGTACCGTTGGTCTGGAATCGATGATTTTGGATATTGGTACGATAGTCGTTACGATTTTAACCGCATCAACCCATATAGCAACTGGAATACCTACAACTGGAACCACCAATGGAACCTGGGATTAGGTTATGGAGGATGGAGACCTCAGTTGGGACTAGGTTATGGATATTATAACTGGGGTTGGAATAACCCACTTTATACAGTTATAGTATATGCTTCACCTAAATTTTATGCCGGAAGCACTTCAGGTAGTAATCTGTCTGCCTACAGAAATACAAAAGGCTTCAACAACAATAACCAGGGATATTATAATCCTAAAACCGGTGCATTTGTTAGCACAGGAAGCAACAATAACAGTTTCGGAAGCCTGCTGAAAAGGGTATTTACCGGAAGCAGCAATGGTTCATCGGGAACTACTGTTGACAGGGCCGTAAGAAGTTTCCCTAGCAACAGCAATGGCTCTACTGCAACACCAAGCAGTAATGCAGGTGGTAACAGCGGGGGTGTTAAGAGTACCGGAAGCAGTTCGAGCTCAGGCCGTGGTGGCAGGGGCAATTAACCATCAACCTCAAATTGGAAGCAATTAATAACCATTCAGTGCCTGGCACTTATTACTAAACCTATATCCAAACGCATTGTAATATGAAATCATATTTACCCATCATAGCAGTTCTACTTACCCTTACAACGGCTGCACAAAATCCTGATTATTCCCTGAGAATGGCCTGGTTCAACCAAAATGGTTCAGCAAGAAACATTGCAACAGGCGGCGTAATGGGATCACTCGGTGGTGAGATCACTGCCAACCACGTAAACCCTGCGGGACTTGGCCTATTCAAAACCAATGAATTTGTTTTGTCGCCAGGTTTCTTTTTAAACAACAATAAATTCAATTACCGGGGAACAGATACACTCAATAGTAAAAACAATTTTGGTTATGGTGCTTCAGGACTTATCCTAAGCAGTAACTATAAGCGTAACAGTAAATGGACAAGTAGTGCATTTGCCATTTCTGTTAACCAGTTGGCGAGTTATAACAATCGTATTCAGTTTAAGGGCTTTAATAACATGAGCTCTTTTTCTGAACAATACCTTGAAGAACTTACCCGTGATCTTGCAGATACCAATGCTGCACTCAGTAATTATATTTTTGGTTCTTCACTGGCTTTCAGAACATTCCTGATTGATACAGCCAACAACGCTTCCGGTAATTTCATAGGTTACCAGAGCCTTGTGCCACTTTCAACTGGTGTTAACCAGCATTATGATGCCATTACGCGAGGCGGTTACCATGAAATAGCTTTAGGCATGGCCGGGAACATGGAAGATAAGTTATACGTAGGTGGAAGTCTTACCATACCTGTAATTCACTACACCCGTGACCTTGTGTACAGAGAAACAGATCCTACCAACGATCCGAATAACCAGTTTAGTTATTTTGAATTCAAAGAACAGTTTACTTCAAATGGTTTAGGTGTGGGTGCGAAAATTGGTACCATTTACAAACCAAAAGAGTACTGGCGCATAGGTTTCGCTTTTCATACCCCGCAGTTCATCACTTTTAAAGATCGTGTAAGGGCTTCTATGACAACCGATTTAGAAGGTTATACAAATAGAACAATTTCCGAAAACAGCGATAACCTGAACAGTGGCAACCCAGGTAACAGCAATTACAATCTCGTAACTCCATGGCGTGCCATCATCAGTGCGAGTTATGTGTTCCGTGAAATTAAGGATACACGTCGCCAGAGAGCATTCATCAGTGCCGATCTTGAATATGTGAACTACAGGGGTTCCAGATTTTCTGCAGAAGATAAAAACGATCAGGCACTCGTGAACTATTATAATTTGCTGAATAATGTGGTTAAAGACACTTATAAAGGCAATATCAATTTCAGGTTAGGTGGTGAATTGAAATTACACACTATTATGTTCCGCCTCGGTGGTGCTTATTATGGAAGTCCTTATAAGGAAAGTGAATTAAAAGCGCATCGCATCATGGCAACCGGTGGTATCGGCTACCGTGATAAAGGAATATTTATTGATCTGAGCTATGCACATGCTTTTAATCGCGATGTACAGTTTGCTTACAGATTGAATGATAAGCCTAATACATTTGCAGACCAGAGAGGTTCAAGAGGAACAGTAATGATGACTTTTGGTTTCAAATTCTAAGATCATAAATCTGCAGATCGTAGCAGTGCTGCGATCTGTTCCTGAATATTTTCTTCAGCAGCATTCACCCAATGGATGCTGCTGTTTTTTTTGAACCAGGTCATTTGTCTTTTTGCATATTGTCTGGTATGTTGTTTAATCAACTCTACAGCTTTCGACAAACTTGTTTTTCCTTCGAAGTGATCAAATAATTCCTGGTAGCCTACTGTTTGTAATGCATTGAGGTGGCGCGAGGAAAAGAGTCTCTTTGCTTCTTCTAATTGTCCGGCTTCCATCATCGCATCTACCCTGCTGTTGATTCTTTCATTTAGTAATTCGCGTGGCATTTCAAGTCCGATGGTAATTACTTTAAATGGCCTCTCTTCTTTCTTTCCTGATCGATACGTAGTAATGGATTGCCCTGTAGCTTCTACAAATTCAAGTGCCCTCATCAGGCGCTGGGGGTTTTGTTGTTCCGCAACTTCCCAGAATGCGGGGTCTTTTTGTTGTATGGTTTCCTGCAACCAGGCGAGTCCCTTTTCCTGGTAAGTTCGGATAATATTTTCCCTGATTGTCTGAGGTATAGATGGCATAACATCAATACCTTCTACAAATGCGTTGATATAAAGCCCTGTTCCACCCGTCATCACAATTACCGGATGCTGCTGAAACAATTCGTTTGCTTTGGCAAGTGCATACTGCTCAAAAACACCTGCATTTACATCATCCGTTATACTGTGCGATGCAATAAAATGGTGTGGTACTGCTGCCAGTTCTGCTGTTGATGGTCTGGCAACACCGATATTCATTTCACGATAACATTGACGTGAGTCGGCAGAAATAATTTCCGTGTGAAACTGTTTAGCGAGTTGCACGGCAACGGCTGTTTTTCCAACGGCGGTTGGACCTACAATAAGTATAACAGTATGTTGGTGCAAACTAAAGGATTAGCAATTGGGGGACATTAAAAATCTTCTTCACTGGATTCTTCGGCACCAAATTCATCTGTATCCTGATCGCCATCTTCTCCTTCTTCTCCAAATCCATCTGCTGCTTCGGCGAGATCGTATTTTTCTTCTATGTCGGCAAATTTATCCCCTAACAGACTTTTGGTACCATATTGTTGGGGTCCGATTCCTTCTGTGCGTGATATGGCAGGATAGCTAAGCTTGGGATTTTCTTCCTTGCTTACATTAATCAGTTCAACAAGAAAGGTCCAGTTTTTTGCGAAATCATATACGTATACAAATTTCTGGTTTGTATCTCTTATTTCACTTCCGATTGTTGTTTCAGACATCAGGAGTGGTTCTGCCACATAGGGCTTATCGTATTTCTCAAAACTGATTTCTCTTCCCCGTTGCCAGTTATCGTTACTCCGGAAGAAAGTTGCCTGATGCTTCTGATCAAATTCATAGGCTTTCAGGATCACAAAATGCAGGTCCAAAAAATACTGTGTGTGTTTAATCACCACATCGCGATAAACTGCATCATCTTCTTCAAGGTAAATCCGAAATTTTAATACCGCCATCCTCTTAACTTAAACTTTTGTTGAATCAATAGTTGGGTAATAATTACCAATTATCTGCTAAAATACAATTTATTCCACCGCCCGCAAGTTCAGTTCTGCAGCTTTTGCCAGCATAAAGGTCCTGGCTGCTTCATAATCATTCGGAATTTCCCCATCTAAAATGGCTTCCCTTATGGCATCTTTAATAATACCTACTTGTCGGCCAGGGGTAAGTCCAAATGTCTGCATAATAATTTCCCCGGTAATAGGTGGCTGCCAATTCCTTATTCTGTCTGCATCTTCTACAGTTGCGAGGCGTTGTTTTACCAATTCAAAATTCGACAGGAATCGTTTCACCTTCATTTTGTTCTTACTGGTAATATCTGCCGAACACAACATCATCAATGCATCAATATCTTCTCCGGCATCAAATAACAGTCTGCGAACTGCGCTGTCGGTAATATTTTCTTTGGTAAGACTAATAGGCCTCAGGTGAAGAAGTACCAGTTTCTGCACAAACTTCATCTTTTCATTCAGTGGCAATTTCAGTCTGGTAAAAATCTTCGGAACCATTCTGGCGCCAACCACTTCATGTCCGTGGAAGGTCCAGCCATGTCCCTCTTCAAATCTTTTCGTTGCCGGCTTACCGATATCATGCAATAATGCTGCCCATCTAAGCCAGAGATCATCTGTGTGTGCTGAAATATTATCCAATACCTGCAGGGTATGGTAAAAATTATCTTTGTGTCCGATTCCATCAATATATGCAGCCCCATAGAGGTCTACCATCTGGGGGAAAATTTTATGTAATAAGCCAGACCGGAACAAAAGATCCCATCCTACGGATGGTTTTTCGCACATCATTATTTTATTCAGTTCATCCGTAATTCTTTCCTGTGAAACAATACTGATGCGATCAACATTTGCGGTGATGGCAGCAAATGTTTCAGGTACTATTGTGTACTTTAATTGTGCTGCAAAACGTATGGCCCTCATCATACGCAATGGATCATCGCTGAATGTTTGCGATGGCTCCATAGGAGTTACGATGATCTTATCATTGAGTGCCTGTTGACCATTAAAAGGATCAATTAATTTTCCATAGTCTGCTTCATTCAAACTAATTGCCAGTGCATTAATGGTAAAGTCGCGTCTGTTCTGATCATCTTCAATGGTTCCGGGTAATACATCGGGTTTACGGCTATGTCGGGCATAACTTTCTTTTCGAGCTCCTACAAATTCAATTTCCAGGTCGCCGATTTTTATTTGTGCCGTACCAAATGTTTTAAAAAAGGAAACATAAGGTTTGGGGTTAAACTGTTCTGCCACTTTATGTGCCAATGCTATGCCATCACCTATACATACGATATCGATATCTTTTGTAGGTCTTCCAATCAGTTTATCGCGCACGAAACCTCCAATAAGGTAACATTGCATATTCAACGATGCCCCGGCCTGTGCAATAGTCTTAAAAATCTTTAGTTCTGTATCAGTACAAAGGATGTCCATGTGCGGCAAAGTTAATCTGTTTCTGTATGTTTTGAGCTTCAGGATTCAGGCTACAAACCTGAACTGTTAGGGGAAAATAAGCCGCTAGCTTCCAGCTTCTAGCTGCTAGCCTTGATTGGGGCTAGTTTTAGGTTTTCTGCTATTATTTGAATAAATGACAGGGCTTGCGAATTTGTTTTGTAAAACCCTACTTAAATTAAAAATTTAATTACCCTATTTACGCATGTGGATGGTTAAATTAATAGCAAAAAAACTAGCAGCTAGAAGCTAGTGGCTAGAAGCTTTTTTCCCTAGACAGCAATAGCTATAAGCTGCATGTCTTGATTGATGGTTTTTCTCATTAATTATTCAATCTTGAGCGAGTTTATTATCAATGATAAAATTGAGGAATAAATATGCGAGAAGGATTAATAGGACACGGATTTTCATGATTTTCAGGATTTATCATGATAGATCTTGAAAATCATGAAAATCCGTGTGCTATCCTACCCTTGGCTTGCAGCTAAATGTTTTCCAGCAATTGGGAGATTTCAATTTTTTTGGCGCAGTTGAAATGTCCTTCGGGACATTGTGGGTGACCATGGAGTCCGCAGGGGCGACAAGATAGTGGAACAGGGGTTTGTACAATGAAGGAATGATCAGAAAGTGGCCCATATCCGAAGGATGGAACGGTTGAACAATAGATGGCCGTTACCGGTGCATTTACGGCTGATGCAAAGTGCATGGGTGCTGAATCATTTACAAAGTTCATTGTAGCTCCCTGCATCAGGGCTGCTGATGATAGAAAAGAAAGTTTTCCTGCAAGGTTGATGACCGATTTACGGGTTGCTTTTTGGATCGTTTCACATAAAGTAGAATCACCAGGTGCACCCAATAAATAGATGGTATAGGTTTCTGGCAGGTTTGCAATTAATTCGATCCATTTATTTGCAGGAAACTGTTTAGTAAACCATACCGATGCAGGTGCAATGCAGATATATGGTTGCGTCTGATAGAGCTCAATATTTGCAAAATCTGTTTTGGCTGGATACAATTTAGGCTTAGCTGCAATTGAATCAGTAATATTTCTGATGAGGGCATGATTACGTTGTATTTCATGGAACGAATCACCTTCCCCTGAGAAATCGTGTAGAATTTTATCGGTAAATAAAAAGGCAAATGGATTTTTATTAAACCCAATCGTTCTTTTTGCGCCGGAAAAAGCAGTTAGCAATCCAGTAGCCATGTAGCGCTGTACATTTATTACGAGGTCGTATTTGTTGCGGCGGATACGATTCAGCAGTTGAAAAAGATGACGGTATTTGTGTTGCTTTTTATCCCAGATTAATACTTCATGCAGAAAAGGGTGTGCGGTAAAAAGGGTTTCATTCCCTTTGCGTACAACAATATCAAGCTGACTATCCGGAAAATGCTGGTGCAATTTTTCCAATAATCCAGTTGCCAGAACAACATCGCCAATAAAAGCTGTTTGAATAACCAGGATGCGCTGCATCGGGCAAAATTAGGATAAAGCTGGGAGCTTTGGTTTGGACCATAGTCCATGGACCATAGACCATGGTAGGAAAGTACCTGCTTTAATTTTGGACCATAGTCCATAGACCATGGTAGGAAATTAGTTGCATTACTTGGGAGCATAGACAATAGTAGGAAAGTACCTGCTTTAACTCTGGACCATAGTCCATAGACCATAGACCATGGTAGGAAATTAGTTGCATTACTTGGGAGCATAGACAATAGTAGGAAAGTACCTGCTTTAACTCTGGACCATAGTCCATAGACCATAGACCATGGTAGGAAATTAGTTATTTAACTTTGGACCATAGTCCATAGTAAGAAAAAGTATCTGCTTTAACCATGGACCATGGACTATGGACTTTATTCGTACTCCAGTTCATTGCTAAAAAATTCCCAATCGAATAGTAAAAAATCGGGAGAGAAATGTTTGCGTCCAATTTTGCGGTTGCGGGATAATAAGCTACGGCGGCTGGGCTTATTGGAACTTATGGCATGCCTGTCTAACCCCAATTCAAGGATAGCTTTTAAAAATGATTGCATTTTATCGTTGGGTACATCCAGTATTACACGTGCCATAGGATATTTGCTTACTTTAAGTTTGCATTTTATTACTAGAAATGCAACTAAAATCTAAACAAAATTCCTGCCAATCCATCCCTATTTGGGTCTAAATAACTGATTTATAAGCTATTAACAGAAATTTCGACTTTCACACAGGGTTATGCACATTTTGGGGTGGTCTTTTTGTTTTTGGGTATCAGCTATTAGCCATTAATGCGCATCGAGTGCTGAAATTCCATAAGAGCGAGAAATGGAACGCAGATTTATCATGATGATCATGATAGATCATGATAAATCCGTGTTCTATCTAAGCAGCCAAAAAAACAGCAACTCAATTCCTGATAATCGTCAAAACCCCATTCCTGTCCCATTTAACAACAGAGGAAGGTTTATAGTAGTTTTCATCTGCCTGGCGGTACCTGACTACGTAGTCTACACCTTCTTTGATAACAGGTTCTATATCCTGGAACGACTGCGGAGCCGGATATCCTGATAGGTTAGCTGATGTGCTTACCAGGGGCTTGCGGAATCTTTTGATCAGGTGTTTGCAAAATGGGTCGGTTGTTATGCGAATACCGACTGAGCCGTCATCACCTAATATGGCGTCTGATAGTCCGATAGCACCATCATAAATAACAGTAATGGGTCTCGACACCCCTTTTATATAATCAAATACCTGTAAGTCGGGCTGGGTGATATATTGTAATATTTCTCTTTCATCTGCCACCAAAACAATCATGGCCTTATGTTCCGGTCTTTTCTTGAGCTGAATAATTTTTTCCACTGCATCAGGATTGGTTGCATCGCATCCTATACCCCAGATAGTATCTGTTGGATATAGTATTAATCCGCCCTTTTCCAGTGCTTCCAGGCAGGCATCGATATCATTTTGAAATGGTAGCATGGCTATGCAATGTACAAATTGTGTTGAATATGCGATTATCCTACAAGCAACCTGTATGTTTGCAAAAATTTTTGCTATGGAACTAAAATCATTGATCCAGGAAGCCTGGTCTGACAGAACATTATTACAGGCAAATCAGCATAGTGACGCAGTAAGAGCAGTTATCGAAGAAGTAGATAAAGGTCGCTTACGTGTAGCCGAACCCATCGATGGAAATTGGGTGGTGAATGAGTGGGTTAAGCAAGCCATACTGATGTATTTCGGTATTCAGCAAATGCAAACCTGGAACCTCCCTCCTTTTGAGTTTTATGATAAAATGTTGTTGAAATCAAATTATAAAGAACTGGGTGTAAGGGCCGTTCCGCATGCAGTAGCACGTTATGGTGCTTATATAGCAAAGAATGTGGTACTCATGCCGAGTTATGTAAACATCGGTGCATTTGTAGACGAAGGTACCATGGTTGATACCTGGGCAACTGTAGGTAGCTGTGCGCAGATCGGCAAAGGTGTACACCTGAGTGGCGGTGTTGGAATCGGAGGTGTATTGGAACCACTGCAGGCTAGTCCGGTTATCATTGAAGATGGATGTTTTATTGGCAGCAGATGTATAGTAGTAGAAGGTGTTGTAGTGGAAAAAGAAGCCGTATTAGGAGCAAATGTGGTACTCACCCAATCCACCAAAATCATTGATGTAAGTGGAAATGAACCAGTAGAATACAAAGGAAGGGTACCAGCCAGAAGCGTTGTAATACCAGGCAGCTACACGAAGAAATTCAATGCAGGAGAATACCAGGTAAGTTGCGCCCTCATCATTGGTCAGCGTAAAGCTAGTACCGATCTGAAAACAAGCTTAAATGACGCATTGAGAGATTTTAATGTGAGCGTGTAGGGGGAGGAGACCATAGTCCATAGTCCATGGTCCATGGTAAGAAAGTTTTTGCTTTAACTATGGTCTATGGACTATGGTCTATCGACTATCGACCCAAAAATATTGCAGTTGCTCTCTACCATGGTCTATGGACTATGGACCATGGACTATATCCTCCCGCAAAAAACAAACTGTGAATACCCAGGCACAAAAAATAAATCTTGTTGGTTTCCTCATCACTATTGCGGGTGCTATCTTTTTTTCTACTAAAGCTATATTTGTTAAGCTCGCATTTCAGGAAACAAAAGTTGATGCTCTGACACTACTGAGTCTGCGGATGCTTTTCTCATTGCCTTTTTATGTTGGAGCAGTTTGGTTTGCGAGTAGAAAGGAGAATAGCTCAAGCATTACAAAAAGACAATGGCTGCTCATTATGCTCATGGGTATTTTTGGTTATTACCTGAGCAGCCTTTTTGATTTTATCGGATTACAATATGTATCTGCTGGCCTGGAAAGACTGATCCTGTTTTTGTATCCCACTTTTGCGGTGCTTATTAATACCTTTTATTTTAAGACTGCACTTTCTAAAAGGCAAATCATTGCATTAATCCTTACTTATATTGGTATAGGTACCGCTTATTGGGGTGAAATACATGCAGCGCATTATGGGCCACAATTTTACTATGGTTCTTTTATGATCTTTCTCTGCGCTGTTACTTATTCCTTTTATCTTGTCGGAACTGGCAGACTGGTTAAAGCAGTTGGTGCTACACGTTATACCGCTTATGCGATGCTTACTGCTACGGCCGGTATTTTTATTCATTACCTTATTCAAAAACCAATTCCATCATTTACACTTGATGCAACCCTTACCAGTTATGGCATTGCACTCGCTATTGTGGCAACCGTTTTACCATCTTTTATGATGAGTGTGGGCATGAAAAAAATTGGTAGTAATAATGTTGCCATCATTACCAGCATCGGACCTGTATCTACCATTCTTCAAGCCCATTTTTTTCTGGGCGAAACCATTATCAGGGAACAAATCATTGGCACCATACTGGTTATTATAGGAGTTATTTTGATTGGCTGGCAGAGTAGGGATATTGATGGAAAGTGACATTGGCTGCAAGCTGCAGGCTGCAGGCTGCAAGCTTTGATGGGTGCTTATTATAGTCTTTCTGCTTTTAATGGAATTAAAGAGGAGGAGAAAGTTTAAAGTCAGTTGCTTAAAGAAATAATTGGTTGCCACAATTGCACTACCCGCTATTAATAGAACACGGATTTTCATGATTTTCAGGATTTATCATGATAGATCTTGAAAATCATGAAAATCCGTGTTCTATCCTATGCTTGACTTGCTCAAAGGACTCCTTTGAGATGCCCGTTTCCCCGCTGCAATAATCAAAAACTGCCGGTAAACCCACCTGGTCTCTTTGATGCAATTTCATTTACCGCCAATTTCCCGTCGTTTACCGCCTTTCTTATTCCTGTAACCTAATTCCACTTTGTATGCAGTATCCACACAAATAGCTTTGCATTAAATAAAATACTATGAGTCAAAGAGGATATGGTTTACGCAATAATAATGACCGCTTTTATACCGGCATTATACTGATTCTTGTTGGTGCAGTTATTCTGTTGCGCCGGGTGGGTGTTTATATTCCATCCTGGTTATACGATTGGTCAGCAATTATTGTGCTGGTTGGAATAATATCTGGTATCAAAGTAAAATTCAGGGGAGTATCCTGGATGATTATGATAGCGGTTGGTTTATTCTTCATGTCGGATGAACTGATCAAAGATGTTGAAATTCGCCGCTTTCTATGGCCTTCACTAATCATTCTGGTGGGTATTCTATTCATCTTCCGTCCTAAAGTAAGTTCGCTTAGTCAGGATCCACTACTTGGCTTTAAACCAAAACAGCAGAACAACGACGACCCAGAATTTCCACCATCTTCGGAAGACAGGATCGACACTACTTCTGTATTCGGCGAGGTTAAGAGAATGGTTACTTCTAAAAATTTCAAAGGAGGCGAAATTGTATGTTTCATGGGTGGATCGCAGATAAACCTTTCACAAGCTGATATACAGGGACCCGTATTCCTGGATGTAACCATTGTTTTTGGTGGAACTAAACTGGTCATTCCGCCAAACTGGGAAGTGCGTACTGAAACCGTAGCTGTTTTTGCAGGCATCGAAGATAAACGCAACCTGCTACCAGGCAGCAAATTCGATCCGGATAAAATATTGATCCTAAAAGGTACATCTGTTTTTGGGGGCATTGAAATAAAAAGCTATTAATAATAGCTTCTAGCCTCTAGCTGGCAGAAGATGTGGGGACAGCGAAATCACTCATCAGCTAATAGTCCAAAACGCAAAAATATTTATTCACCCAACGCAACACAGTTATGGAATGGTTTCTTGCAAAACTTGTTTATCGGTTCCAGACAGCTAGCAATGAGTCTCAGACTCAGTTTGATGAACAACTGAGACTGGTTTTGGCGGAAGACAATTTGCATGCTTTCCATAAAGCTCAGTTAATTGGCCAGCAGGAGCAGCTTGTTGCGGAAGAGCATTCCCCACATCAGGTAAACTGGATTTTCATGGATGTTATTGAAATATATCCCTTACATAAGATGATGGATGGTGCTGAAGTGTTGTCGCAGATTAGCCAGCCTGCAGACAAAGACCGTTACCAACTTGAGGTTCGGTTAAAAGCCGGATATTTGTTATCGAGCTGTACTGAACGGTTTCTTCAAGCACTTTAAGCATGATAACACCCATAACAAAAGGACGAAGTTTTTATGTAGCATTTATTACCTGGTGGCTGGCCTGGACGGTAGTGCATATCTGGGTGATGGGTGAATACAGGGTTAGTTTTGTAGAAACATTAGCGGATGCTTTTATCTCCAACTTTTTACTGGCATCCTTCTGTTTACTGGTGGTTAACAATATGAAATATTATCTTCCCCGTAAGGAAAGGTATTGGTATATATTAATCATCAGTCTTGTACTCAGCAGTATATATCTATTTCTGGTAAGGGTGATTCTTCGATATTTATTTAAGGCAGATGATGGTTACCAACTCTTGCTGAGCCAATCTTTTTATATCCGGTATATTACCGGTTTTCTGATGATCGGATGTATGTCGATGATCAGTTTGCTCTGGTACACTTTACTGGAACAACAGGAAAATGAAAGAAGAAAAGAAGAAGCAGAAAAAGTATCCAAAGATGCTGAGTTATTAAAATTAAGACAGCAACTACAACCACATTTTCTTTTTAACAGTCTTAATTCGATCAGCGCCCTTGCGGGAAGTCAGCCGGAGAAAGCCAGACATATGATTCAGCAACTGTCGGATTTTCTAAGGGGTACTTTAAAAAAAGAAGAACACCAGTTGGTTGATTTGCAGGAAGAAATCAATCATTTACAACTATACCTTGAAATTGAAAAAGTGCGTTTTGGTCATCGTTTGCAAACGGCATTAGACATCGATCAACAGGCTTCAACCATGCGTATACCTGCTTTATTGTTGCAGCCGGTGGTTGAAAACGCCATTAAGTTTGGTTTATACGATACCACTGATGATGTATTGATTAGCATTAGGGCGAATGGTTCAACAAAGGAAATGCTGGAGATTGTGGTTGAAAATCCTTACGATCCGGATACAACGGTTGCCATACATGGTACAGGTTTTGGATTGGCATCCATTGCCCGAAGATTGTATTTGCTTTATGCCAGACAAGATCTCATTCGTACTAGTAAAACTGATAAACAATTTACCACTACCATACTTATTCCCCAATACAACAATGAAACAAGTGGGGAATAAGAATGATATTAATATAATGATCAAAGAACGAACTGCTTAAAAGAAACCAGCATGAAACTAATCATCATCGATGACGAGCCACTGGCAAGGAGTATTGTGAAAGAATACCTTCAATCATTTCCCGACCTTGAACTGGTGCAGGAATGTGGCGACGGATTTGAGGGTGTAAAAGCCATTCAACAACACCAGCCTGATCTGATAATATTGGATGTACAAATGCCCAAGATCAATGGGTTTGAGATGCTGGAACTAATTGAAAATCCACCTGCCGTAATTTTTGCCACTGCATTTGAGGAATTTGCGATCAAAGCATTTGAAGCACATGCGGTTGATTATTTGCTCAAACCATTTAGCAAAGAAAGATTCACAAAAGCCATTGAAAAATGGAGGGCCACTGAAACACAGGTTCAACAAAATAATACATCGGCCCTACTGAATACAGTCGCCTCAACGGCTCAGCAGCAGAACAGGATTGTATTGAAGGATAATGGGAAGATTAAAATTATTCCTACAGCCCAGGTACAATATTTTGAAGCAGCAGATGATTATGTAAAAATTTATACGAGTGAGGGGGTATTCCTGAAACATAAAACTATGCAGTTTTTTGAGCAGAAAATGGATCCTGCTTTATTTATACGCATTCATAGGTCTTATCTGGTAAATGTGCACCTGATTGCGAGGATTGATCCATATGAAAAAGATGGACACCTTGCTATACTTAGTATTGGGGTTAGACTACCCGTAAGTAAATCGGGGTATTCCAGGTTAAAAGCAGCCCTGGGTATTTAGCATAACAATTAATGCGAACGTAGGGGCGTATGATGGAACACGGATCTTCATGATTTTCAAGATTTATCATGATAGATCTTGAAAATCATGATAGTCTGTGTTCTATTAATAGCTGGTATTGCATTAATAGCAGAAAGCCTAAAATAAGCACCATCTTGTCTAAACTAACTAGCAGCTAGAGGCCAGAACTGTCCGGGGAAAATAAGCTGCGAGCTTCTAGCTTCTAGCCTTGATTGGTGCTTGTTTTAGGCTATCTGCTAGTATTTGAATAAATGACAGGGCTTGCGAATTTGTTTTGTAAAAATCCTATTTAAAATAAATATTCAACTACCATATTTACGCTTGCGGATGGTTAAATTAATAGCAAAAAAAGGCTAGAAGCCAGCAGCTAGTGGCTAGAAGCTAGAAGCCAAATTTCCCTGAATAGTAATGACTATAAGCACCCATCTAATGTGCTTCAACCTTTGATTCAAATAATTAATTTAAGCGGGTATCGGAAGCTATTTTTTCCGCAGTTTGCCGGATAATATCCGGAATAATGGCAAAGTCTTTTGCTTTATCGAGGAAGTAATCGGCGCCGGCCTGCATACATTCTGATTTATAGCCAGATAAGGTATTGTTGGTAAGGATAACAATGATAGGATCAATGGTATTACTTCTGCGAATATCTTTTAACATTTGAAGCCCATTTTTTCCTGGGAGGTTGATATCGAGAAAAATAAGGGTGGGATTAAACGTATTGATCCAATTCTCTGCCTCTTCCGCACTGGTAGCCGTTCGTATTTCCTGTACGTTTTTTATTCCTTCCAGCAAATGCTTTACCCGCTGCAGAATAAACTCTGAGTCGTCGACCAGTAATATTTTCAGTGCTTTGTCCACCATAATGGGAAATGGCATCATTAGAATATTGGTTTTAAAAGAGCTTTGCAGGTCTAACCCTGCAAAGCTCATATAGCTTTTTGGCTATAAGGTTTTCCTAGGATAAATAAGTTATAGTACCGGTTATCCCAATACGAATTGGATTTTAATAAAGGATAGTGGAATATTTAAAAACAATAGTCAGCTAGTAAATGGGGGGGCTTTATAGCTACAACAAAATACCCTCATTTTTAGAAATGCTGCAATAATGCAACCCTTGAAATAAATGTAGTGATATTACTACACAAAAGCCGCTATTTTTTAAACCAGGTTGTTTTGGATGGCATATTTAACCAAATCTGCATTGTTATGCAGTTTCATTTTATCCATAATCCTGGCTCTGTATGTACTAATTGTATTTACATTAAGCGAAAGTATTTCACCAATTTCTGAAATACTTTTTCCCATAACAATCATTTTAAACACTTCAAATTCGCGATCTGATAATTGTTCGTGGGGAGCACGCTGGTCTTTTTGTTCGAGAGAACCTGCCAGCACTTCTGCTACTTCACTTGTTATATATTTTCGTCCGCTTAGAATTTGTTGTACTGCTTTTACCAATTCATAAGGAGCACTTTCTTTGGTAAGATAACCGGAAGCACCAGCTTTAATAGCGCGCACTGCATATTGTTCGGGGGTGTGCATGCTAAGCATTAATACAGGTGTATTAGGTGCGTGTTCCTTTATCTGCTTGAGTATTTCAATGCCGGAGTAGCCTGGCATACTGATATCAGAGATAATGATATCCCATTTTTCGCTGATCGCTTTTTTAAAGAGGTCCGCTGAATCTGCAACATCATGCACTTCAGCAAATGGAAGTGATTCTAACAAAATTTTCCGTAGTCCCTCTCGAATCAAGCTATGATCGTCTGCTATCAGTATTCTCATTTATTATCCTTTAGTCAGTCAGTTTATGTAGAAATCAGTAATGCAATATCCGGCACTAATATATGCTATACACGCAATTATATGTTGCTTTATTGTATCAACACCGATAATTTTTAAAATAGTAATGCTGCAAAAAAACTATTTCCGATTAACTCGTTCAAAAGAAAAATAATTACAAAGAACCTTCATATGAAAGTTAGTAATTTTTTTTGATATAAAACAGGGAAGAAGATTTGGTAGCAGGTATAAAAAAGAGAATGGGGCAACTGATTGCCCCATTCTCTTAGTCTTTACATTAGAATATAGGATTCGTTATATTAAAGGAAATTGGATCGAGGGAAAAAATGTAATAAGATTCTTATTACATTTTTCTTGGTCTTTTAGGATATAGGCGAAACGATTCGATAGAATCATTTACTGAGTGCAAGATACATCGCTGAAGCAGGTATATCCTAGTTTTATTCACTGAATTATGCGGTTGAAAACACTGAATTTTGAAACAGTATAATTGGCATTCACGCTAAATATAGCTTTTATAGTGTTGATTATCATTAATTTGTGTATATTCTATTTTCAAATACACAAATTTGGCAGGTGGGTAATGGCTTTTAGCCTTTAGCCATTAGCTGTTGGCTTTTAGGTGCTAGGTGCTAGGTATTAGGTGTTAGGTATGAGGTGTTAGGAAGTTTTGTCATGTCCTGACAAAAGTTGACACTTTTTCTTCTGTTCTGGCATTTGCTAACCCATGTACTATGGCTGGTATTTGAAGGTTCAATGACCAATGTGGACGTTTTTCATTGTAAGCCTTTATACCTTCTCTTACACATTG